>Ga0206677_10003738_pt1 | contig 12686 bp, 10 predicted proteins | sample M130m12015metaG_FD_155475 | JGI IMG/M metagenome (GOLD analysis project Ga0206677, IMG submission 155475) | Ammonia-oxidizing marine archaeal communities from Monterey Bay, California, United States - M1 30m 12015 | ecosystem: Environmental > Aquatic > Marine > Intertidal zone | place: USA... | reverse complement strand
CACTAATGCCCAAGTTTCTTTTGGATCCCATCCCCAATAGCGTCCCCAACTTTCATTTGCCCACATACCTCCAAGGAAATTTCCTATGGTTAACATAATTAAACCGATAGTAATTGCCATTTCGTTAATAGTGGTAATTTCTTTAATATTCAAATCCATTTTTTTCTTATTCTTTTCAGTAGTGAAAATAGTTAAGAATAAAGCTACAATTCCTAATATCATTCCTAAAGAAAATGGACCATAGCTTGCAACAATAATGGAAACATGAACTAACAACCACCAAGAATTTAATACGGGTTGAAGATTTGCAATTTCTGGATCTAACCAGTTTTGATGTGCGAATGCTAAAATAACAGCCGTTAAGAAAGTAGTTGCTGCAATAGTTAATGATGATTTTCTTCCAAAGGCTAGGCCAAATAGCATAGTAGCCCAAGCAACATAAATAATAGACTCGTAAGCATTACTCCATGGAGCATTTCCACTAATATACCAGCGACTTATCAACCCTAATACATGCAAACCAAATAAAAGAATGGTTATTCCAATCAAAAATTTCACAACCTGTCCAATCCATTTTTTGTCATTAAAAATTTGAAGAATCACAAAGAAGATTAGAAAAACACTTGTAAACCCATAATACTTCGCCAATTTCTTAAAAATTTGCAATTTATTATAGGTGATTTCTAAATCTATTTTTTTCTTATTAGGATATACATCCATACCATAATTTTGTTGGAATTTTTTTATTCCTGAGAGTATTTTATTAGCCTCTGTATAATTATTAGTTCTTTTTGCATCTTGTAATAACCGAATATAAATGGGTAAAGATTGTCTTACAAATAAAGAATCTTTTCCGATGTAGTTAGCTCTAGATCCCTCAGGGTAAGAAACCCATTTATTATTTTCATCATTTAATTTAGGATATATTCGTAACACACTTAGACTTAGTGCTTGAGAAAATAAATAGATTCTTCTATCAATTTTAATGACATCTTTTTCAAATTTGTTTTGAACATTTTTTTTCTGTGCTTCTAAAACATAATCACTAATTTTTGATTCTGTTCCTTCATAAAAATCTGCTAGAGCCGCATGAGTGACATCCTCATCAACCCCTATAATTTCTCTAATTTCGGTATTTCCTTTTTCTAGATAAATAAAAGGAACGTTAAACCAAAGCTTTGAATTTTCTATGATAGATAGAAAGACTTGGCTAGGTTCTATTCCATTAAAATCATCATTATGAAATACTTTTCGAACCAATTCAGAGGCAAAAGTATGTGCCGGTTTCATACGTCCACCAATGTCTTGAATAATTAGTGTATTAAATTCTTCAGCGTGTTTTAATTCTACTAAGTTTCCTAAAAGCACTGAATCAATTTGTTGATCAGTAATTTTAGTTAAATGATTTTTTTGAGTTTGAGCAATTCCATTAATACTTATAAAAAGTCCAATAAATAGCGTAAGCGCTGCTTTTTTCTTTTTAATTTTTTTCAATGTTTTCTTTAAGCTATCAAACCGTGTTCCTGGGGCAAAGAGAATAGAAATCATTCCAATGTATAATAAAGAATAACCAATATAGCTGATTAGAGTTCCCCAAAAATCATGATTGACAGAAAGATGAGTTTGTTCTACTTCACCTGAGAGATCATAACTGGCTTGAAAAAACTTGAAGCCTTTGTGATCTAATATGTGATTCATATAAATTTTATAATCAAATGTTTCATCAGTATCTATTAAAGTTACTTCACTAGCAAAAGCGGATGCACTCTCTGATCCTGGATATTTTTCTAATTGAAAATCATTTAGTTTAATCTCAAAAGGTGTTTTTAGCATTTGAGGGCCGTAATCTATTCTGAAATTTAATCCATTCAAAGAAAATTGAGTAGGTCTTTGAGGAGCATATTTACCACCATATATTTCAATTTTTTTGGTTTCTTCGTCTACAGTTATATCTAATAGTAATGCATCTAGTTTTGTGTCATCTTTTTTAGCACCCCTTACTGTTTTTAACTCTCCTTTCTTGATAGGCTCAGGAATTACAAATGGTAGTTCACCAATTCTATATAAAGACCTGAGTTGAAAATCTTGAATACTGTCTTTAACAATTGTTCCCTCAGCTCTATCGGCCATGCGCATCCAACTCCCATCGTTTAACGTCTGAATTTTTAAAATACCATCTTCTCTAAACAAGTTAATGGTACCTGAATTATTAGGCGCTTCAAAACCTACCAATACACCATGAATATTTTGTAATTCTCCCTTTTTTATGTAATGCTCATGTCTAGATCCACTGCTAGATTCAACTATAAATAAAAATTCTTCTCCAGTTTCATTCTCTGAAAATTTTTCTTCTGCCCATGGAATGTATTTTGATAATTTAACAGAGAAAACCTGATCTTTAAATTCTTCATCTAAACTCCAGCTATTATCTCCCTTGGCTGAGAATAGGGTAGATTTATGAAATGTTTTTTGTACTTCATTATTGTCTACTACTAAATTTACATAAGTGGTTTCAGATAGGAATTCTTGTGTAGTTTCTCCCTCATTGATAAGCATTAAGCCTTCATATCCTATATACCTTGTGATACCTGCTCCAATTAAAATTAGCAGAAATGATACATGAAATAGTAAGACAGGCCATTTTTCTTTTCTTAACAATCGATATCGAAAAATATTACCAAAAAAATTGATAACGAAAAACACCATAATGGCTTCAAACCACCAAGCATTATAAACTATGGCCTTAGCTGTTTGAGTCCCATAGTCATTTTCAATAAAAGTAGCAACTCCCATGGCTACAGAGTACACGATAAAAAGCACTGCAGTTAATCGGGTAGAGTAAAAAATATCGAATATTTTTTTCATCCTAAAAAGGCTTATAAATAAGTTGCAAATTTATGAATTATACAACAAAAATTCATTCATTTTCCTCTTTTTTAAAACTAAAAAAATGGTGTTAACTAAAGTTTAACAAGATTTTTTTTTACTAGACTTAATCAGTTTATTTTGATTGATTAGCTATGCCACTTAATTTATTAGTTTTGGTGGACCTGGTGGTATTTGAGGCTCATAAACTTTATCTCCTTTTCTTTCTAAAAATTCTTTTTTTGCACCCTCAATTAATTTAGGGTTTTTATAAAAATCTAGCATAGTCATGGCTAATGATTTTGAGGCATATATCATCCCTTTATGTCCAATAGACATTCCTGTGCACGCAACAACAGCCCAGGAATGCCAAGGACCGTCTTTTGCTGCAGTGGTTACGCCTAATCTTACTACTGGAACAATTTGACTTACATCACCCACATCAGTAGATCCTCCTTGGGCTGGAAGTGTTGGTTTTATTGGTTTTATTTTACCGTCTATTCCCTTAAGTTCTTTTCCTGTTTCTTTAAGAATTGTATTTGCATATTCAATTTCATCGCTAGAATATTCTATTTCTCCTAACATTTCGAAATTATTCTGAATAATTTTAGCACCAAATCTATTGGGTATAATCTCATAGATACCCGAAATTAGACTTAATTCATACTCTACGTTAGCCATCATTGATGCTCCCTCTGCCATTTTCTTTGCTCTTTCATACAAAATGTTGACATTCTCTTTATCATTCTCTCGAATTCTAGTCCATATTTGTGCATAGTCAGGAACTACATTAACAACATCACCTGCTTTTTCAATATCATAATGTATTCTGGCTGTTGGTCTTATATGCTCTCTATAATAGTTCAGGGATGTCGTATATAATTCCATTGCATCAACTGCACTGTTACCATTCCATGGATCTCCAGAAGCATGAGCAGCATCACCAAAAAACTTCAATCTAAAATCGACGAGTGCTTTACTACTTTGCGTACTCGCCTCAATTTCATCTGCAGGATGCCAATCCATACAGATGTCTAAATCATCAAACAATCCCTCTCTAACCATCCAAACTTTTCCAAATATAGTTTCTTCTGCAGGTGTTCCATAGAATCTTACGGTTCCTGTTATTTTACCAGATTCGATCATTTCTTTTATGGCAATTGCAGCTCCAAGACTAGCAGTTCCAAAAAGATTATGACCACACCCATGACCAGGTGCTCCCTTTACTAATGGATCTTTTAAAGGTTGTTTTTTTTGAGATATACCTAGATTTGCATCAAATTCTCCCATGATTCCAATGATGGGTTTTCCTGAGCCATATTCAGCAACAAAAGCTGTTTCAATACCGGCAACACCTTTTTTCACAGTAAACCCATTTTCTTCTGCATAATCTGATAAATAATTTGACGATTTAAATTCTAAAAGTGCAGGTTCTGCGGCTTCCCAAATATTATCACTGATTTCAATAAGCTTATTTTTGTGTTGTTCTATGGAGTTAATTAATGCCTTTTTGTTTTTTGACATTCCTTTTTGAGCATAAGAATTCGTAAATACAATAAGTGTAAAAACTAAAAATACATATTTTTTCATGTTAAAAGAATTGAAAGTTAAGACACAAAAGATACTATTATTATTTCACAGAATCAATTAAAATAGTAACCATGTCTATAGCAGCTTGTGCAATTTTAGTTCCCGGCCCAAAAACACCAACAGCACCGCAGTCAAATAGAAATTGATAATCTTGAACAGGAATTACACCTCCAACAATTACCATAATATCTTCACGCTCATATTTTTTTAACTCTGAAATTACTTGAGGTACTAAAGTTTTATGTCCTGCCGCTAATGACGAAATTCCTAAGATATGAACATCATTTTCAATAGCTTGTTTGACTGCTTCTTTTGGAGTTTGAAATAGTGGGCCAATATCTACATCAAATCCTAAATCTGCATAACCAGTAGCGACAACTTTAGCTCCTCTATCATGACCATCTTGTCCTAATTTTGCTATCATAATTCGCGGTCGCCTTCCTTCAAGTTCGGCAAACTTATCAGTAAGTTCAGCCGCTTCCTTAAATAACGTATTATTTTTTATTTCTTTACTATACACCCCTGAGATGGTTTTATGAACTGCTTTATGTCTCCCATATGCTAGCTCTAAAGCAGCTGAAATTTCCCCTAAGGTAGCTCTTTCTTGAGCAGCTTTTATGGCCAGTTCTAATAAATTTTCACTTTTAAGATTTTCTAAGTTACTTGGTTTTAAACTTAATTTGGCAGCTCTAGTAATTTCATCAAGCCATTTTTGTACTTTTTTTGAATTTCTATTTGCTTTTATTTTTGTTAACCTTTTAACTTGAGATTTCCGAACAGCGTCATTATCTACATTAAGTATTTGAAGGGGGTCTTCTTCATTTAATTGATATTTATTTACTCCAATAATTATATCTTGACCACCATCAATTTTTGCTTGTTTTTTTGCCGCGGCTTCTTCAATTCGCATTTTAGGAATTCCCTTTTCTATTGCTTTTGTCATTCCACCTAATCCTTCAACTTCTTTAATTAAACTCCATGCTTTGTTTGCAATAACTTCAGTAAGTTGTTCTAGTTCATAACTTCCTGCCCATGGATCTACAGTTTTTGTGATCTGAGTTTCATCTTGTAAGTATATTTGAGTATTTCGAGCTATTCTGGCAGAAAAATCTGTTGGTAATGCTATTGCTTCATCAAGGGCATTCGTATGAAGACTTTGAGTTCCTCCAAATGCAGCAGCCATAGCTTCAATGGTTGTTCTTGCAATATTGTTAAACGGATCTTGCTCTGTTAAACTCCATCCGCTTGTTTGACTATGCGCTCTTAAAGCAAGTGATTTTGGATTTTTTGGATGAAATTGTTTCACAAGTTTTGCCCATAACATCCTTGCGGCTCTCATTTTTGCTATTTCTGTAAAATGATCCATACCTATACCCCAGAAAAAAGATAATCTTGGTGCAAATGAGTCTATATTCATACCTGTTTCTATTCCCTTTTTCAAGTACTCTAATCCATTTGCTAAAGTATAGGCTAATTCAATTTCAGGAGAAGCACCAGCCTCTTGCATGTGGTACCCTGAAATTGAAATAGAATTAAACTTGGACATATTTTTACTAGTATATTCAAAAATATCTGCTATTATTTTCATTGAAGGACTAGGAGGATAGATATAAGTATTCCTAACCATGAATTCTTTTAAGATATCATTTTGTATGGTTCCAGAAAGTTCCGATTCTTTTACTCCTTGTTCCCGAGCGGCCACAATATAAAAGGCTAATATTGGTAATACCGCCCCATTCATTGTCATAGAAACAGACATTTTATCTAAAGGAATACCTTCAAATAAGAGTTTCATGTCTTCAACTGTATCTATGGCTACTCCAGCTTTTCCTACATCTCCTTCAACACGTTCATGATTTGAATCATAGCCTCTATGTGTAGCAAGATCAAAAGCTACAGATAATCCTTTTTGTCCACCTTTTAAGTTTCTTCTGTAAAATGAATTACTCTCTTCTGCAGTTGAAAAGCCTGCATATTGTCTAATGGTCCAGGGTTTTTTAACATACATAGTAGCATATGGACCTCTTAAATTTGGGGCAATACCCGCTATAAAACCTTCATGATTAAAAGTTTTATACGCTTTATCTTTAATGAAGTTTAGAGATAAGTTTTGAAGCTTTTTTCGGGTCATTATATACGTTACTTTGTGTATTGTTTTAAATTAATATGTAAGGCTATTCCATTTTTAACCTCTTTTGTTCCAGTTGATCTGCCAATCGCTTTTGAAGAATTGGTGCAATCAAAGTTTTAGTATTTTTTTTCTTTAAAAATGGGTAGATTTGAAGTTCATTCTTCATACAGTCATTTTCACTGGTTAATTTATTAGTCCCCAATAATATGATTTCATTTTGATCAAATTGAGTTTGCTGTTTTTTTGCATTTTCACTTATTTTATTTTGAACGACTCCTTTTTTAAGTTGCTTTAAAAATCCTCCACTTTTTTCTATTTGCTTGAATAGCTGTAAGGCTTTTTCTGCAAATTGTTTTTCAATATTTTCAATATAATAAGCTCCATTGGCAAATTTATGTGCTTCTGAAAGATAGGCCTCTTCTTTTAAAATTAACAACTGATTTCTAGAAATTCGTTCTCCAAATTCATTCGACTTATGATAAATAGCATCGTAAGAAATATTAGATATTGTATCTGACCCCCCCAGAATTGCACTCATACATTCAGTTGTAGTTCTCAACATATTTACATTATAATCATATATTGTTTTGTTTCTTAAGCTTGGTTTTGTAAAAATATGAATGGGTGTACTTTTCACTCCATGTTCTGTTAGAAGGACATCGACTAATAGGCGAAAAGCTCTTAATTTCGCAATTTCAAAGAAATAATTACTTCCAATAGAAAAAGTATAATGAATTTTAGGCGCTATAGACTTTCCAAATAACTCAATATATTCATTAGTATGAGCTAATGCATAAGCTAACTCTTGAATAATTGATGCTCCAGCATTTTGGTATAATGAAGCGTTTACACAAATTGAATTGTTGACAGACTGTATGTACTTGTTTTTTTCTTTAAGATCTGATTTTAAATTAAAAAACCAATTTCCTGTTTTAGCTAAGTTTCCTATAATATCGATTTGAAAATATAGACAGTTACTTTTACAATAGTCTTTAATTTCTGAGACAAATACAGCATTAAGAAATTCAAAATTTAAATAAATAAATATTTCTTCAGTATCTATATTGCTAAATAAAAGTTTATGATCAAAAGTTGAATTAGCAACAAACTGAATTGCTGAAGCACCTCGATTAATGGAGTCTACAGCTAATTTATTGGCTATGATTACATCATCTACAAAAATAGATTGACAGATTTTATATCCATTATTAGCTAAAGGAATAGTATTTGTGTGCCTGTCTTCAGCGGAGTAAAATGGTTTTACATCTATACCTTCATTGGATTTCCAAATCAAGGTTTCATTATAATCTTCTCCTTTTAAGTCTACTTGAATTTTTTGTTTCCAAGCAGCTGGTGTTAAGGTATCAAATTCATTAAATAAAAATTCCTCCATTTATTTTTTCAAAGTATCAAATTCTATGATATAAATATCCTCGTTTTCTTTTTTCATTAAATACTTTTCTCTTGCAAATTTTTCAAGTTGAAGAGAATCTTGTAATTGCGTAATTGTATTTTTATCTTTTTTAATTTCTTTTTTATAAAATTTGATAGTTGTGTTAAGCTCCTTTATTTCTTTCTTAAATTCATTATTAAGTTGAACATTAGCATCAAAGAAAAACATCCATATTAAAAAAGCAATTAAAATAACGATGTATTTATTGGTTAAAAATTTAAATATCTTATTTTCTTTTATTTTTTTTGCAACCATATTATAAGCGTTCACTTATTACTGTTCTAACAATATCAATAGCAACGGTATTGTATCGATCGTTAGGAATAATGATGTCTGCAAAACTTTTAGTGGGTTCTATAAATTGCTGATGCATTGGTTTTAGTGTATTTTTATAACGATCTAAAACTTCATCAATATCTCTTCCTCTTTCTTTAATATCTCTTCTTACTCGTCTTATTAGCCTCTCATCAGCATCAGCATGAACAAATATTTTGATATCAAATAGATCAAGTAATTCTTTACTGTTAAAAATAAGGATTCCTTCAATAATTACTACTTTTCTGGGATGGGTTTCAATATGATCTGTCGTTCTGTTGTGTGTAACAAACGAATAAACAGGTTGCTGAATAACTTTTCCTTTTTTAAGGTCTGATATGTGTTTTTCAAGCAACTCAAAGTCTATGGCTCTAGGATGATCAAAGTTGATTTTTATTCGCTCTTCGTAAGTGAGTGAATCTGTTGCCTTATAATAAGAGTCTTGAGAGATAACACAGACTTCATTTTTGGGTAGTTCATTAATAATTTGATTTACAACAGTGGTTTTACCACTTCCAGTTCCTCCAGCAATTCCAATTACAAGCATATTTTTATTTTAAATAATGATGTAAAACAAATTTAACAAATTATACTTGACCACATAGAAAAATAATTCTTTCAACCATATATTAGTTTTTCAACATAAGAGATAAATAGTCTGATGATAGGTTTTTATAACACTGTTAAAAGTTAATTTGTCGGGATGAGAGGATTCGAACCTCCGATCTCTGGTCCCCCAGACCAGCACTTTAACCGGACTAAGCTACATCCCGTATTTTTAACAAATATAAAATTAATAACACTATTTTTTTAGGCAAGAGCATCTTTGTATGTTTTAAGACAGCGTTCTCTTGCAAATTTATGTTCTACCATTGGGCTTGGGTAGGTTAGTTCTTGAAAATCTGGAACCCACTTTTGAATATATTTTAAATCTTTATCAAATTTTTGAATCTGGCTAGTAGGGTTAAAAATTCTAAAATAAGGAGATGCATCAACACCAGTTCCTGCTACCCATTGCCAATTTCCCACATTACTAGACATCTCGTAGTCATGTAACTTTTCAGCAAAATATGCTTCACCCCAACGCCAATCTATAAGTAAATGTTTACACAAAAAACTTCCTACAAGCATACGAACTCTATTATGCATAAATCCGGTTTTATTTAATTGCCTCATTCCAGCGTCTACCATAGGATACCCAGTGTTTCCATCACACCATTTTTTAAATTCTTCTTCATCATTTCTCCAAATAATTCTATCGTATTTTGATTTGAAAGAATTTTTATGGGTTTCAGGGAAATGCCATAAAATTTGCATAAAAAATTCTCTCCAAATTAATTCTTTGAGAAAAATCTTATTTTCTTGTGCATCAGCTCTAGAAACCATTTGACGAACACTAACAGTGCCAAAGCGAAGGTGAGGCCCTAATTTAGATGTATTGTCTAGTGCTGGGAAATTACGAGTCTCTTCGTATTCATTGATAATTCTAGAATTAAAAATGTAGTTTTTAATTGGAGTATTAGTCTCTATAAATCCAATATCACTTAATGTTAGAGTTTTTGATTTTGTTTTTTTATAAAGTCGGTTTAAAAAATCTTCAGAGGGATAATTTTTAGGTTTATTTGTTTCATATTTCTCTAACCATTTTTTAGAATAAGGTGTATACACCACATAAGGCTTTCCATCTTTTTTTGTTATTTCGTTTCTCTCAAAGATTACTTGATCTTTGTGTGTTTGAAAATCAATTTTACTTGTTGTTAGTAATTCTTTGATGTCTACATCCCGTTTTATAGCATAAGGCTCATAATCATGATTTGTAAATACCTTCTCTATGTTATATTTTTTAATTAGCGACCTAAAAATCTCTTTTGGATTTCCGTGAAACATTTTTATCTCAGTTTCAAATGATTCCAAATGTGTATTCATTGCACTTAGTTCTGAGAAAATGAATGAAATTCGGGCATCATTTTTAGGTATTTTTTTTAGTATATCAATATCAAATATGAAAATTGGGAGTATTTTTTCCTCAGATTGAAGTGCATGAAAAAAAGCTTTATTATCATGTAATCTTAAATCTCTACGAAACCAAAAAATTGAAATTTTATCCATTATTTAAATATTTTCCAAAGATTTCTACTAATTTTTTTTGCCTATAGCTAAAAATTTTCTCTAGTTTTGGCCTCACCAACAAAGGATGAAAAATACGTCCAAATATTCCAAAAGGAACTTTGTAATCAATAATATCTTCCATTTCTACCCCACCATCGATTTCATGGATAAAATGTTTATGATGCCAAAAAGCATAGGGGCCGTAAAGTTGAAGATCTACAAAGTATTTTCCTTCTTCTAGATGTGTGATTTCACTTATCCAGGTTGCTTTAATACCTGCTATTGGTGTTACACTATATTGAATCACTTGACCAGCATACATAGGCTTTTCATCCTTAGATATGATGGTGAAATTCATTTCTGTGGGTGTTAATACAGATAGATTTTTTGGGTTTGATAAAAACTCCCAAGCCTCACTAAGTGATATTGGTAATTTTTGTTTCCTATGAAATGTGTAAATTTTCATTTCTAATTATGTATCAAAATATAAAGGTTTAATGAAGTGGCTATACAAAGCCAAATCATGTAGGGGAGAAGTAAGTAGCTAACTTTTTTAAGTTCTTTATAGTAGTGGAAGAAAAGAAAGAAAATCAGTGCAGTTAGAAGTGTAATAGAAATCAGTGCTATAAAAACTTCTTGTTTATTGAAAAATAGATAATTCCAACTAACATTTAATATAAACTGGATACTGAATAAAAATATTTTTTTTTGGCTATACTGTTTGGTGAAAAGAAAAATTAAATAGATGGAGAAACAAATCATGATGCTAGTCCAAGCAGCACCAAAAACCCAACCTGGTGGTGTCCAAGGTGCTTTTGATAGATTTAAATACCAATCTGTATTTGGACCATTATTCATGAGCCAACTACCAAATGCTAATCCACCAAAATTGATGAATAGAAACAAGATTAAGTATTTAATTTTCTTAATAATCACTTTTTTTCTAAGGATTCAATTTTTTTTAATATCTGATCTGCTTCAACATACTTTTGATCACTAGCACTCCGGTCAATAGATTGCAGATCATACCCTTCTTTCATCTTTTTTTTATAAAGATTTTCTAATTTTTCTACCTCTGTCTTTTTTTTAAAAATTCCAAACATATTATAAGTGTTTTTTGATTTTAGAACTAGTTGGAGAAGTTATTGAGTAATAATAATCAATTAGTTCACCATGTTCATCAACTAAATATTTTTGAAAATTCCATTTCACAGAAGAGTTTTTTCTTCCATTTATAGTTTTAGATGTTAACCATGTGTATAAAGGATGTTGTTCACTACCTTTTACGTCAACCTTTTCAGTGATCAGGAATGATACACCATAATTTACCTGGCAAAATTCTTCAATTTCATTGGAAGTTCCTGGTTCTTGTTTTCCAAATTGGTTACAGGGAACGCCAATAACAACTAAAGAATCCTGGTATTGATCATATAATTTTTGTAGGTCTTTATATTGGGGGGTGAAACCACATTTAGAAGCTACATTTACAAACAATATTTTTTTTCCTTTGAAAGATGAAAAATCAATTGATTCTCCTTGAAGCGAATCAATTTTGATATCATACAACGATTTTGATGCTGACATTTTTATAGGTTTATTTGTTTTTGATAATGTTTTGATGAAAACGATAAATGGATTCATTTTAGATTTTAAAACTTACAATTCCACAATCCATTTTAAAAACTTGTCCCGAGATCGATGATGATTTTGGTGAGAGTAAGAACTCTGCCATATCTGCTACCTCTTTTGGGTCAAGAAATTTTTTGAGTGGGTGTCGTTCTGTAATCATATCAATCATTTTATCATTTCTGAGTAGTTTAGATGCTAAATCTGTATCTGTAACAGTAGGGGCAATGGCATTTATTCTGATTGTAGGTGCCAATTCTGCACCTAATGATTTCACTAAACCTTCAACTGCAGATTTTGCAGCAGCTACACTGGCATGATAAGGCATTCCAAGTGCTGTGGCAACAGTGCTAAAAAGAACAACTGAGGGTTTGTTTCCTTTTTTAAGAATAGGAAGATATTTTTGTATAGTTTTTACAGCACCGATAACATTTATCTCAAAATCGTTTCTAAAATCATCAAGCTTTAAACGCGATATTGGTTTTAAATTGATACTTCCGGGACAGTATATAATGGAATCTACATCTGTTATATCAGGAAGTTCATCGATTAAAATATCACAGGTATAGTGTGTTAAATTAACATGTGAAAGGGATG
>Ga0206677_10003736_pt1 | contig 12695 bp, 9 predicted proteins | sample M130m12015metaG_FD_155475 | JGI IMG/M metagenome (GOLD analysis project Ga0206677, IMG submission 155475) | Ammonia-oxidizing marine archaeal communities from Monterey Bay, California, United States - M1 30m 12015 | ecosystem: Environmental > Aquatic > Marine > Intertidal zone | place: USA... | reverse complement strand
AACATTGTGCATGGTTGCGAGAGCAACTGGAGCAGATGTAACGCCTGAAGATTTCAAAGCAGTAACCAATTCTCAATCACCCCATTCATGGTCTGAAGCACTCAAACCATACGGGATGCAATTGGCATATTGCAACCACGATCAAAGAAGAATTGGTTATCTGATTGATGAATTGAAAGAACTCAACGATTTGTTCTTTTTGAGTTTCTATTCGGTTGACCCACCAAGCGACCCTGATGAGAATGGGAAATTGTGTACTGCACACATTGTTACAATGCATGGTTCTACAATCAATGATACCGCAAAGTATCCTCATAAAGGAGGAGTTTGTGATGCAAGTGCTTATTCAAGACTTGAAAGACAAACAAAGAGAATCTTCAGGGTTGTCCCCCTTGGCCATCCGAGGTGTTTGTGATGTTATGGAAAAACAATCAATTCTTTACAGATGTTCCATTTCCAGAAGTCAAGGATAGGCCTCTCATTGTCGCCCATCCGGGTGCTCACATGAATTACCTCGCATCATGGAACGTCATGGTGGATAATGAGGCTCCGTTCGTTCTTGTTTGTGATGATTTATCGCCAGCATATCCCGATGGTTGGTGGTCTCCGCATTCTCATAATGGAGCAGAGTATTTTGCTAGAATTTCGAACCCTAAGAGGCTTGGCCAGGCTTATAGAAATCCAGATCTTGGGTTTCAGAATCTCCTCATTCATAGAGGAATAGAAGCGAAAGAAGGTCTCAAGGAGTTCCCGTTTATCGACATCATGTACACAGACTTTCCTGAAATTTTTCTTGAAAGTGGATTCGATTTTGAATCAGAAGAACCTGTACTTCTGCAAAGTGCATCGTTGCTATCATCAAAAGTCAGGAATGAAGGTTTAATCATTTTTGATTTGAAAAACGCCGATGAAAACGTCAGCCTTCCGAGAGGAATGATTGAAATCAATGAAGACATTTCTTGGGAGTATATGGGCAAAGCAGAATGGTTCATTATTCCAAAAGGAGTTGACTTGGCTCATAGTGGAAATCAAGATGTTCAAGCGGTGATTTATAAGGTGAGGAACAAATCCAAATTTCCAGACTGTTTTGATTTCTTAGCATCGCTAATGAAGGAAAGAAGGTTGTCAATTGATGAGCTTGTAAACATCAAACATCTTCCGCCAAGATGGCCATTTCACATCCATCAAAGTGAGTATATCGATGCTTGGTTGAGACATGCCGAGTTTGGTGGATCTGAACCATTCCTACATCCCATGCCGCTTAATTCTGCGTGGAAGAATGCCGAGTATAAAGAATGGATTCAATGGTTAGTACTGCATCCTGAGCAATTGAGACCTCAGGAGAGAAAAGAAAGAACAATGAAGATTGGAAATATTAAGGTTACATTTGTTCATGGAGATATTCTCGATTATCTTGACTGGCTCGAATCAATCAATGCAAGTCTCGTTCTTAGAAGGAAACTCTTGACAAAATGCTTGGAGAAGAGTCCCTTTCTTATCAAGAATTCAGTTAATCTCCAGCCAAGATGGGAGGTCAATCCGATTTCGAATCTTAGGTGGTCGGGTACTGAAGCCAATCAAGATTTGACCAAAATGATGATGAAAATCTGTATCACTGACACCATGGCGACAATATCTCACAGGGATGCTTCCACTGAATATTTGCTTGCTTCCCTCAAAGAATTACCTAAAGATTATCCGAAGAATCTAATTTTATTCCACAAGGATGAAAATGATTACGTCCTGAATTAGTTGTGTTCGTCACTCATCGTTTACAGTCTAATTCTTCTTCAAGAAATAAATGACGGCATCATGAGGCGTCAGAATGTGTAAACCGTTTTCAAGTACTTCTGTCACTTCAGGGGCACCCCCATATTCTAGCCACGTTTCTTTATCAAACTCAAACAATACCGCTTCACAACCAGAGTTAAAAATTGAAACAACGTATTCAATTGAATCCGACGGTGAAAACATAGGAGGCGGCAGAAGCATGAGATTCTCTTTGATCATATCTTGATAATTCTGAAAAGTATTGTGGTTCGAATATCTCCCAAGATAGAGATTTTTCATAGCTTCGCGAAGTCGGATTGAACCAATACATCTTCCGCTCTCTTTGCAATAAACAGGTTGATTGTCGAAGCCTTTCTTCGCCATAATCTCAATGACATCCTCTACCTTTGAAGTTGTGAAAACACCATGTACATCGTTATCATTGATTGGTTTTCGTGGCGTCCCAACAACGGATTCTGTGACATATTCAACTTCCAGAATTGGATGAGAATATGCCAAGACTTCTGCAAGGCTTGCGACCTTTGTGTCGAGTAAAATTGTTCGCAGCGCATTAAGGAACGATGCACCGGGGTCTTTCTCGATAGAGACCCACTTAGCTGGATTTTTATGAGGAATGGATTTCAAACCATGGTTCTCCTTCAAATCCATATCGCGTGGACTTTCAATTGAATCATGAACAGCGGCCACATAATCTTTCAACCTCTGCTTTAGCGAGTAAGAATACGCATCTTTTAGGGATTTGAGGGATTGATGATTCTTTATCGAGACTTCGTATTGTGCTGTTTCTGTACGAAGATCGTTGAGATTTCGCTTCATATTTTCGCTCTTTTGCATTTGCTTAACAACTTCAGTTCTCTGCTCTTCCAGAGTTAAATTTTGAAAAACGCTTTCCTCTAAACTACCTTTAATGGTAAAGCCAATTGGGGATTCGAAGCAAAGCACTTTTTGTAACGTTTTACCAACTTCATCGAACATAGGGAATTTATATTTTTCATGATGCTCGTTTAGATGCTTCAATGCAGCCTCTCTTTCACTGAATAAGGCATGCTTTGTCCCTTCGCCATAAGGGGAATATTTTATGATACACCAACCCATTGTTGGTACAAGTTTTACTCCACCTCGAGAGGAGTGAAATGCGAGTTCTCCACACAATCTCGTTACGATGGATTCAAATTCTTCAGCGTTTTTTCCTCTCAACAAATTGTATATTTCTGAGCGATTATTCGAAATGTGGTTATTCTCAATCATTTTCTCACCTCATGAAATAAGATAGATATCATCATTATCTACACCCGATATGGCTTCATGAACAACTTCAGGCGCCTGTGATTCAAATTTCTCTATGCGAGTTTGTAGATAACAAAGGGTACGTTCAATGGCCTCTACCTCCTCCACCTTCTTTTTGCTTACCAGCGGTGTTTCGATGGCTTTACTCGCGAGAGATTGGAGGTGTGATACACCCGCTGTAGTTTGATGTGTCGAGAAGAATGTCTTTGTGACAATCATGTCAAGTAAATCGATGTGATTCGGATGGCTTCCAAATGCATCGTGAACCGACCATATCATATTTGCACCCAATTTATTCGAAAACTCCTCAATGAAATCTCGCATGTGACCTGCGTCAATTGAGTGGACGAAATTGGGAGGCAAACCTCTTTTCTCTTTCCCTGCATCCCTTTGTTCAGATTGTAAGAGGATTGAAAACCGGATTTGATCCTTTAGTTTTGTCCCGGCCCAAGGCATAGTTGAACGAGGTTTTGTTTTCGTATGGACAATATTTCGAACTATTGAACCATCATTCAACACCCATGAAGTGTAATTTGATTCTTCCGATGATTGAGAAATGAGGTAACGACTACTTTCCAATGTGTCTTTGAGATCGGAGTGCCCTCCAAGCACTTCATTAATTGCTGCAACGAAGGATTTTATGATAGCTTTAGCAACGTCTTGTTGCTTTTCACGAGGGATTTTATCTCGTAATTCACCTAATGTGGAATTTGGATGTGCAACCATTTTGTAAACAAGGAATTTACCTCGCTCTTTTTTCTCAGGATACTCTTCCCATAGTTTATTTTCTTGTTCAGGAGTAAGTTTAGACCCGTTTTCGGGGTTGACAGGAACCCAGTCGTGTATACCGGATTGTTCCTTGTTGTGAGTCAGAAGTGTTGAATGGAGGCGGTCAGGGTCGCTGCCGTAGCCAATGGTCATCACAGGGTTCTTTGCGATGGAACGGCGAAGAGCTAGTTTCATTATATCGTTTAGGAGTTCTCCTTGGATTCCCATAGCCTGGAACGGGTTCTCGTTTTCCCACATTTTTCGAACGCGATTAGCAACTTTTGCGTAAACGTCTGATGGTAAATTCGTCTCATTCGGAAGGACATTCACAGCCTTTGCCATCTCACCATCCTGAGTCAAAATTGCTGCATGCTGATAGATGTTTGAGGATGCATCGAGAACAATTGGGATTGATACAGATGGTGATTTGTTACCATTATTGTATTCATTCAATGCTGCGATATACGCTTGAGAAATGGCAAGTCTTTGAAAACCCTCAGCCTTCTTTTGAAATACATCATCCTTTGCCCAAATCGGCTGATTACCCAATGGATCATCAACAACCGCAGTTAAGACTCGCACAAGGAGTTGATTCATCTCAGGATTTTCAAAGACAGCATCGATATCCTTCCACGACTTGGAAGAAAGTTTTTCTTGTAGGTCATTCCAAACCGAACAGTCTTTTTGATTTAATTCGGCCTTACCCCAAACGAAGATTCCATGTTCGTTGAATTTAATATCTTCGGGAATGCGTCCCTTGTAAGAACGCCCAGTTGCTCTTTTCATCCACTTCCAGCCTGTTTCATTGAGAGGTTTCTCTTCTCCGAATAGGAGCAATCCACGCGACAAGTCGTCTCCCTGCGGAGAAAGAAGATTCGAACAAGGGTACATTCGCCCTCTCCAATCAAAGCACCATGCATGCCAGAATTTCTCAACCCCCTCATGCATCATATACTCCGCCAAATACATCGTTTCCATCCATTCGCCTATCTGGCTAAATGCGAACTCAGGGAACTTATCCTGATAGTCAATTTGATATCCCCAAGGTGAGTGATTAATCTTTAGGTTGGACTTAAATTCATTAACCAAATCATAAAGCAAATTTATGCAAACACCCGTGATGTCTTCATTGATTTTCCAGCTTGAATTTTGAAGTTGGTTCAAGTTGGATACAGTAGATTGAGAGGGCTCAAATCTCTTCATTTTGAACAACTGATCGTTCGCATTATTACGAATAAGCGGGTTCTTAATTTGCCCAGGCAGTGTCAAGTACCCCCCATCGATTTGGGTCTTTGTGCGCTTGAGAGGTGGTATAAACATAGGATCGGTTCTATCAGTTTGGAAATGTTGGAGCAATGAGCTCCCTAGGCGAGTTTTGTTGTCCAAATCGAGGTGATTGAATTTTGTAAAGAGTTTGTCCTTGAATGAATCTCTGAACATCACATTCCACATTTTGTGTTTCGATTTCTTCTTCCTTCCATCATTATTATCTGGAGTAATCTTACGGATCTTGACGATTGTACCGAGTTCTACAATGACCAGAAGTAATTGTGCAGCAAGTTCCTTAGCCCATTTGAGTTGTTCTTGTTCCTGGTATTTTGCTCGTTCAAAGAAAATAGTAGGCTTGAGTCGAATCAGCTCAGTTGCCATTTTGTTGATGACAACCATAGAAAGAGCATTTAGGCCGTCTCTGAGGTTGTTTTCAGATTCAATGAAGGTGATTCGTTCATCGTTTGGAAGAACGAACATCATATCGATTTGATGTTTTGCACTTCCAACGAATGGGAAGCATGCTTGAAACGCACCAGAAATCGCTGCTCCGTGGCGTCTTTTCGCAAATTGATTTTGGTCAACCAAGCCTGCCCTCAGCTGAATTTTTCCAGTCTTTCTCAATTGAGCCGCCTTAACAACAGATTTTTTTCGGTACTCAGAATTCTCTTGCCAATGGATTAATGCGTCCAATTCTTGATCACGCTTGCCACGTCGTATGTCTGCCAACAATTTGTGTTCCATGAATCCCTCAGCTTCATCAATGTAGGATGATTCATCAAAATTTTCTGTTTGTTTGGGTAACTTGAAGTCGACAATATTTCCAGTAAACATCCTGCTCGACGGCACAGTTTGAGAACTTAATAGGGCAGAAATCAGTGTGCTTAGTGCGGCCTTAGAGACGTTTTCAAAATATACAGATGGTGAGCTTTTCTTTGCATGTCCCGGAGAAAAGTCCCACAAATCTTCGCCGCATGAACGGCAAGAACTACTCTCTTCCGCACAATAATTAAGATGAGTCATTATGTTGTAAACATCCTCGTCATGATGAAACGCTGTGTCGATTTCGTCTTGGGAAAATCGTACAGAATTTTCATCCTCATGTGAATTGAAGAAATCATATTTTTGGGAAAAAACTTCTCTCGCTTTTGTAAAATTGACCCGGCGTTCTTGGATATTCGGACTCAGATTAATTATTTCTACAACTACTTTATCAGAATTTCCGACAATTGGTTTGAGAAGTTTCTTTGTGCGGTCCCAAAGCTTCCAATCATTCGAGGAAGAGGTGCGTTCAACGTTGTGCCTACAATTTGGGCACGGAACGGTTCGATCCCAATTTTTGATTTCGTCCCAAGATTGGAACTTTTCAGTTTTTGAAGCCCAATCTCGTGGACGCCGTTCCATCCAGATGGCATTGAGTCTCTCTGTGAGTTGTTTGGATTCCTCCTCTATGAATTCACGAAAAATAACATTGATGTCTGATTGATATTGAATTCCTTGCTCTGCAAGAAATTCACTGAATTGGTTGTTCACAACGGACTGTGTTTCTTCTTGTTCAAGGAAGGAACCTATAGCGTAGCGGGATTCAGATCGCAACTGCATCTCATATGCATGTCTAGAAATTGCGGCATCTCCTTCCATAACGTTCTTCCTTGTTGGCTCGGACTCTATATTTCTTGCGCGGGACATTCTATCTATAATCGATATATCCTTAAATTTACATTATTTTGTTTGATAATTATTTTTTTCTGTAGATTTGAAATTCCATCAACTAGAGATGTCTAACCAACCACTCTTGGAAACCTGTGTTCAACGTATACAAAACCACATACTAAGTCAGTCTGAAAACATCGAGTACCTAGGAATGCGGATGGATGATCCTTCGTGGTCCATTCGTCACGAAGGTGAGTCTCTATTTTCGATTTTTATGAGTCTTATCAAACTCATCGAGGACGCTTTTCGAGCTGGGCTCGATGAAGAGAAGGTCATTGGCGTTCCTGTCTTTACGAGTTATTCAGCATCATTTACGAATCTGCTCAGCGACATTGTTGAACTCGTCAATGGAAAGGATTTTGAAAATGCCTCGAAACTCTTTGATGCATGTTCACTCTTGAAAACAAACAACTCCAGATTTCGTGAACGGCCTGGGGAATCTTTGGAGAAGTACAGATACACATTCTCAAACCTAACGCTTGCTGATGTTCTCGTCATGGATTACGATATGACGGGTCGACCTATGTTCACAATCCCATTCCAATCGATGCTCAACAAGAACGAGGAGATGAAAGATGAGTACGTTGCAATAGCACGGTTACTATTGAAACGACGGGGAATTACCAAAGAGATGTTTGCATCACTCCCAATTCCACTAGGATTGAGTGAACGAGGTGGTATCTGAATGCTTCGTGATCGAAAACGTGTGATTGGAACGCTTGAAGAGCGAATTAAACTCCACCAAGCTGCAGGGGATGTTCTTCAAAGAATGGGCACTTCTGGTATCTTTTCAGAGGAGGATATAGTATCACTTCAAACTGCTATCCTTGGATTCTTGCGAGAACCTGAACCACGACTGCTCGGTATTTGCTCATATTCTAGAGATCATCGAAAGGCAATCAATGCTGGGGAGAGAACCTGGAGAATCCTCGTCAAGCGAAGTATGATCCATGATAAAGATGGAGAACTTGAAGCAACGCTTTACCATGAATTTCTACATGCCATTTTCGGTCACGACGAAGGTCATGGCCAGACATTTCAAAACCATGAGGCACTATGGCCTTTGGGAAATTGATTGGTTTGAACAAGGATTTTAATGAATGGATATTGATACATCCGAAAAATACAAGAAAATAATCTGAAGGAAGGGGCAAAGATGACAAAAATTAGTGAAGATGAAGCATATTACAAAATTGCACAAGCTGGAGAATTTATTCGAAAGATTGAGAATGACAAGGAATTGATTGGCTTAATCAAAATGATGATCGAAAGTGGCCTTACCGATCAAGCTCCCGTTTCTAGAATGTGGGATGCTGTCAAAGGTTTACTGAGCATGATTGGTATACAAATCAACAAACCATCTGAACCTATTGGTGACATAAGAGAATTAACTACTGCTGAAATTGACTTCAGAAGAGAGCACTGGGAATGCAGTGACCCGTACCATTACTATCGTGATGGGGTCAAACATTGTACTGAATGCGGGAAGTGCGGACATCGTAAAGGAGATTCTTCCCATCTCTGCAAATGTGGTGCATGTCACACAGAATACACTGGAGAGAAGTGTCCCTCTTGTGGCAAATAAACAGAGGGTGTCCCCACAATTGAACGGTTTGGCCGAAGAAAGGTGATTTGAGAATGAGTTTTAAAGAATTGAATACGTTGCTGAGTGAAGGATTATACTTTCTTTTCTTTACATCTTTAGTAATAGGGATGGTGTTGGCAGTCTTGATTCCAATTTGTATGCTCGTATTCCCAAAAACTTCGATACATGTTCTCGAGAAATTCATCCATTACAATACAGAATGTAATGAATTCACGTTGAATCGATTGAAGGAATGAATGAATTTCTGCCCAAAGGATTAATCCGGGCTCAAATATGAAATGACAATGAATAAATGGTGATAAAATGAATAAGAACAATGAGAATAATACAACTGTAACAATGAACACTCCACTCGGAGAAATTAGCCTAGATATGCTCGAATATCATGAAGCCAACAAACTTGCTAGAAACCATGTTAATCCAAAGGAGTTCTCAATCGCACGTAAGACTGTTCGAGAGTTTTTGGGAACAGAAGATAAGATTGACTTCAAATACTGGGAACACAAACTCGGTTCTTTGATTAAGATGCACATGGACCTGCACTTTTCAGATGCAACACTCCTCAAAGAATTCGAATTCGATGGTCCACTACAAACCGATGCGATATACAGTAGCATCTTCCTCGGCGAGAAAGGTTTCGCACGATTCATGGCGAGTGGTTGGCGATTTTATGTCCGAAAAACAGCATCTGGTGAGGAAAAATTTGCTGTGAACTCTAGCGTCGACAGCGATGGTGATCAACGCTTAACCGTCATTACAAGTACTGATGGTCGCGGTCTTGAAATCATTGAGGAACTCATGGACAGCTTCTACGAACGTGGTCCTCTGAATGGTGGATTCTTCGACATTCAATACAATTTCTTGAAGCGGCATCAAAAGACCAACGAGTTGATGGCTTGGAATCCTCACATCAAGGAGGCGCTGGAACGCGACGTCTTGAATTTCATCAAGGTCATGCCCATCCTGAAGGAAAATGGACTACCAAACTCAAGAGGAATCATCCTCTCTGGTCCACCTGGAACAGGGAAGACGATGATTGCAAAGTCAATGGCATCGGAGACAGAAGCAACAACGATTCTCATTTCAGCAGAAATGATTCAGCAACGAAACGACATCAAATCGGCATTCAGACTTGCACGAAAACTTGCACCTACACTGATTATCATTGAAGACATCGATACTGCAGGTACAGTAAGCCGCCGATTCGCAGACCATCCTATCCTTGGAGAGTATCTCCAGGCAATGGACGGCATCGAAGCCAACGAAGGTATTGTGGTTCTTGCGACAACCAATCACACTGAGAACATTGATCCTGCCATCTCTGACAGACCTGGGAGATTTGACCGCATTATCGAAGTACCCCTACCTGACTTAAATCAACGAATAAATATCTTATCGAATTTACTTTCCAAGATGCCAACAGACAATATCTCCTTCGGTCTCCGAAACAAGAACTTTTACGGCAATGAAACAATTTCCCAGATTGGACGAGATGCCAAGCACCTCTCTGGTGCATGGATACGAGAGATTGTCCACACTGCATTCATTTTTGCCACATATGATGGTCGAACGTCAATCCGCGCCAATGATTTGAAAGCGGCACTCAAAGATGTCAAGGAACGTCGTGGCCTCGCTTACAAGTCGACACCGAAGCTCGAACACAATTACCTCGAAAACGATCGAGATGTCGACGGTCTCTTTATCTAAACTCGACAATAAAAAGTAAACATTGGAGAATAAATTCTCCAAATCAAAATCCATCACTTATGGATATATGGTGATAATATGCAAAACAAGAACATGAACAAGAACAAACAAACGTTGGAAGAGGTCATTGCAAATGCGGAGGTGGGAGAAGAAAATTTGGTAGCCGTAATTACGGATAACCGTTCAACAATTCGTACCACTTTCGAACAACGACCTTCGAACGACCAAAACAAACTTGCAACAATGATTTGGAATATTGGTGTTGAGTCCATCCTTAAAGCATCAAAGCATGGTATGCTCCTTATGCTTCAAGACCAGGGTGCATCAATCACATCATCTGTTAAACAAGTGATGAATTCAAACACAGAGAATTTCAAAGAAGATTTCTCCCAACTTGTAAACGACGTCTTTGTCGATGGCAGTGGAACTGTCCCCGAAATGCTTGATTCTTTCACGGAAGAATTAACCGAACTGATTCAAAAGAATGTAAGTGGTTCAGAATCTAGCTTAGCCAAGACCCTCGAGGCTCATGTCGGTAAAGAATCCGATTTGATGAATGCTTTGGATCCAAAATCTACAGAGGGCATTCCACATATTATACAGGAGCGAATTCAACAAACACTCGGCAGTGTATTGGACTCGACAAATTCATCATCTCCGATCGCAAAACTCTTGTTGAACATCAAAGAAGCAACTGAAGAAGGTGACTTGAGTCGTACCGCTCAAATTGAAGAGATTACGAAGATTCTCGACGCTAATAATACCGAAAGCCCAATCGCAAGGCTTCTTCGAGAAGTGAACATCGCAGTAGAAGGTTCTGCATTATCAATTCTCAAGCAGAGTATCGAGGATACGCTTCAAACTCAAAACGATACCATCCAGAAAATTTACGACATGATATCAGAAACTCTAACGATTAAGAAAACATCCGACGGTACAACATTGCAAGGTGTTGAATTTGAACAACAAGTAGGTGCATGTCTCGATGATATTGCTTCTGAACTAAATTTCGACAACGATGATGTTGGCCACACAACTGGCGTCATTCCAAACTGCAAGAAGGGCGATTTTGTCTTGTGTGCTCGCCCGGATTCAAACACTCCTTCCCTTCGAGTTGTTTGTGAAGCAAAATCAGACCGTTCGTACAACAACGTAACAAAGGCAGTTGATGAATCCATCAAATGTATGGAAAATCGTGCAGCTAGTTCTGCCGTATTTGTTTTTAATTCATCCCGTGCTAAAGAGACGTTTCCAGTTCTCAAGCGAATTGGCAAGGTCGTTCTTGTTCAGTACGATTACAACGACTCTACAAGCATGGATCGACTTCGTGCAGCCGTTGCCATCGCAACAGCAATTCATACGGAGTCAAATTCAACGGATAAAGCCCAGAAAGAGGCTATTGCAAGTGTTGTTGGACGACTCGAAAATGAATACAAGCGCTATGAAGTAATTGCAAAGTCAGCAGAATCCATCATCAAGAACGGTTCAAAGATTACAAGTCAAGTAAGTATTGCAAAGAATAAATTTCGAACCATTATTGACCTCGTTAACGAAACTGCACAAGCACTAAATGTTGAAACAACATACACTGATGATACGATAGAATTGCTTTAATTGGAGAATGACAAGGAACGGAAAAGTGGTTCATATGCTAGATAAATTCGTTAAGAAACTATTTCACTTTCAGGGTTCTCGAAACCCAAAAAACCTTGAGCAGGTTGTCAAAGATGCGTTCATTATCTTACATGACCTCGAGAAAGAAGATTGTGTATTCAATGGAACCAGTGGCAGTTATAATCCAAAAAAGGGTTGGATGAAAAATCCAAAACTATCCATTACCCACCCTACTGATGGACGAACCAACATTAATCTCGATCGCCCCTCATCACCAATCGCAAGTAAGTTCCTTATCGCAGTACTTTACAGCATTGCATATTTGAAAAATAAAATCCAGTCTGCTGAATTATTCTACGAAGATAAGCAGGGTCCAAAGCAGAGTATTGCGAGTCGGCATGGCCCAGAGAAATCAGATTACATGAAGAGCATGATTTCAAAAATGAATGATGAGAGTTTCCTTAATGAACTCGAACAGTTTATTGAAAAACCACTTCCAGATCACTTAACCGAAGTACAACGTTCGTTACTGGGTGCGACGGAGCAAGGAGTTGTTTCTCAATCCGAAGTTCAAAATATTATGAAAACCCACGACATCGAAGCTACAGAATTGATGAGAGAATATGAGAGGTTGAAGGTTATCTTGGGACAAGATATGCGTATTCCGGACCAAGTTGTTGTCCCAGAAATAGATCTCATAAAACATGAAGAACAAATGCAAAACATCGTTGAGGTTCGCGACCGAAAGATAGGTCACCTTGAAACAGATATTGCTCGATTGAACGCTGATATTGATTCATTAAATTCCAAATTAAACGCTGAAATCGTGAAAGGAGAGCAGATGCAAAACCGTGGGCTTATTGCTCGGATTTTGAATCGGAAAAAATAAATCCCAGCTAAACCTAAGACTAATTGGAGAGCCAAGTATGAATCGAATTAC
>Ga0206677_10003733_pt1 | contig 12708 bp, 12 predicted proteins | sample M130m12015metaG_FD_155475 | JGI IMG/M metagenome (GOLD analysis project Ga0206677, IMG submission 155475) | Ammonia-oxidizing marine archaeal communities from Monterey Bay, California, United States - M1 30m 12015 | ecosystem: Environmental > Aquatic > Marine > Intertidal zone | place: USA... | reverse complement strand
CACCTCGAAATAGGACCTCCAGCCTTTTCCTTCGAAGATACCGTGCTTAACTGCTGATCATGGCCGACGAAAAAGGGATTCACGAGCTCTACGACCAACTTGGAGATGATGCCGCAGAGCAAATCTGGGGCGACAACTCCGGAAACTCCGTCATTTCACGAAGAGGCTTCCTAAGCCGCTCGGCTCTCGGAGCCATGGCAGCCGCTGTGGGGGGGCGAATTATCTTTGGCGACAAATTCCCCGCGAACCTGATCCCCGCCGTACTGGCCCAGACCACCGAACCATTCGCTATCGCAGGTAAGGACGGACTCACAATCCTCAACGATCGTCCTGTCAATGCTGAAACACCTCCCCACTTGCTGGACGATGCCATCACTCCAGGCAACCGGCTCTTCGTCCGCAACAACGGACATCCTCCCAAGCAATCCACCATCGATCCCGCAACCTGGACGCTGGAAATATCAGGCCCTGGTGTCGACAGACCAACAACGTTCACCATCGCCGAGTTGAAGAAGAAATTTAAGAACGTCAATCTACAGGTTCTGATCGAGTGCGGCGGAAATGGACGAAGCGAATTCAGCCCACCCGCATCCGGGAATCAATGGACCACCGGCGCCGTTGGTTGCCCCAAATGGACCGGCGTTCGTATGAGCGACGTTTTAAAGTTCTGTGGAGTGAACGACAAAGCCGTTTACACGGCCTACTACGGCAAAGACACTCACCTCTCGGGTGATCCAAAGAAAGATCCCATCTCTCGCGGTGTCCCCATCGCCAAAGCTCTTGAGGAGCATTCACTCATCGCTTGGGCCATGAATGACAAAGACATTCCGTGGATGAACGGCCACCCGCTTCGCCTCATCACCGGCGGCTTTCCTGCCTCGACTTCAGGAAAGTGGATTCATCGCCTTGAGGTTCGCGACCAGGTTCACGATGGCGCGAAAATGACCGGCTCTTCTTATCGAGTTCCCAGGTATCCCGTAGCACCTGGCACCAAAGTTCCAGCAGAAGACATGATCATCATCGAAACCATGCCAGTGAAATCCTTGGTGACTTTTCCAAAGTCCGGAGGCACCACATCCGTCGGGAAAAAATTCTTATGCCGTGGCCAGGCCTGGGCCGGTGAGCTAGCGGTGAAGGAAGTGCACACCTCCATCGACTTCGGGAGCACTTGGCAAAAAGCCACCCTTGAAGAGGCCCCTAATCGATTCGCCTGGCAACGATGGAAACAGGACGATATCGAATTCCCTGAAAAAGGATACTATGAGGTTTGGGTGAGGGCGACTGACGAAAACGGGAAAAAGCAACCCATGATTCTCCCCGGCTGGAATCCAAAAGGTTACCTCAACAACGCCTGCCATCGCATCGCAGTCCAAGCAGTCTAGCCGCAATCAAATACGATGAATCCAATTGGAACTTTTAATCGGATCGGAGCTACTCTCGTGGGAGTCGTAATTCTTCTTTCGATCAATGGATCTCCCGCCGACACCCGAGAGGCGGCCTCAAAGTCGGCACCGAAAAAGATCGATCCCGCCAGCGGAATGATCGTCGACGAAAACTGGCAAACCGTCCGTGCGATGTGTTCCTCCTGCCATTCTCCCAAGCTCTTCACCAACTATGGCGGCACCCGGGAGACCTGGGCCGGGTTGATCGATTGGATGCAGGAAAAACAAGGACTCTGGGAGTTCCCTCCGGCGATTGAGAATCAAATCCTCACTTATCTTTCTGCCAATTATCCTCCCGGCGAAGCCAGCAGGCGTCGCAACCTTCCCGCTCATCAGCGCCCGCCAAATCCATATACCAGCGACGCCCGGGCCGAATACGAGAAGAAGCTCAGGGCAGGACAAATCAGGTCACCCGTCATCGAAACCAGGGAAAACGGCGAAAAGTAGACTTCTCAAAGAGCAACAGAAGTCTCAAAGTGCCCCACATGCAATCGCGAATGTTACTAGCACGCAACCCATATTGCTAGGAATTTGCTTTTAGAGGAAAGTCCGTGAAGAACGAATTTGGGCGAAATACATGGGGGAGAAAGGGGGGTATCTCAAGGCTGACCCTAACGAGTGGTCCAACCTTGCCGGTCGACCGGAACACGCGACCACCTTGAAAAGATTCGCCGCCCGTGTTTCAGGCAAGGACTAGGCAGACAAGCTCTGCGTTCACTCCTCCAGTCTCTGGAGGCGGAAGAACTGCCGTGACGCGTCAGGGAGCTGGATAGTGAAAACCTGCTGGGTGCTGTCCTGAAAGGAATGAGCAGTCGCTTCAATCCCGCTCCAGTTCTCCAGGTCGGATGAACTCTCGAGATGGTAGCGGCCCGAGTCGTCGAATCCGGCATAATTGACATGGAGCTGAAAATATCCCTTCCAGTAATGTACGGGGACGAGGTCGAGCCGGAACAGGGTCTGGAAATATTCCACCAGGTCGCTCAGTTGGCTCTCCCTCGCGGCCTCTAGCAGGTTGGACTCAGCAAAAACGTTCTCGTGGTGCCCGATGAGGTAGAGCGCGATCTCCACCTGTCTGCTTTCCATGGCCTGGATGAGAGGAGTCAGGTTCCCGGTATTGCCCTCGGAAGCTGGTTCGACTGTCTGGAGGTCCAGTCCGTCCTCCTGGTAGGCCTTAACGAGCTCCAGGTTTCCGGTGCGAATGGCATCCCAGAATGAGACGCCGTGGCCTGCGGGGGCCTGCCGCTGCTGGAGCAGATTGAGGGTCTCCCCGGTGGCCACGTCGAGCGGGGTTGCTCCGAAGGCATTGAGCGCGGCCATCGAGTCGGCACTGGCCATGTGCCCGGCTACGTCCAGGATGTCATGCCGGGCGGCTAGGTGCAGGGGAGTATCGAGGTGATGGCTGAGGCTGGCCCCGTGGTCGAGGAGGAACCGGACCCCGGACAGGTTGTTCTCGTCAAGCATCACCTGGAGAGGCGATGTGTTGCAGTATCGGAGGTTCACACTGGCCCCATGTCTGACGAGTAACCGGGCGCATTCCACAGCGTTATTCTGAAGGGCGATGAGGAGCGGGGGTGGTGGAGGCGGTGGTGGAGCGATGTCGGGGTTAGTTACCCACGGTGGTGGCGGTCCGCCCTCCCGCGGTCCTTGGCTGCAATCCTGGGGGCGGTAATCAGGGCTCATTCCCTGATCCAGATAAGAGGCCAGGGCGGCAACGTTGTCGTCTACTATTGCCTGCTCGTAGCCGGGGAGGTCACTTTCCGTTGCGCCTTGTTCCTCCAGGTAGTCGGCCACATCGTTCCTGTCCTGAGCGCGTGCCAGCATCAGGGGCGTCACGCCATCCAGATTGACTGCATGGAGGTCGGCCCCCGCCCCCACCAGCACTTCAACGACTGGCAGGGACATCCCCCGCTGGATCGCAAAGTGAAGAATTGTGGTCAGGTCTTCAAGAGTGCCTCCGACCCTGATTCCATTATTTAGCAACCACTCGAGTTCGTCAGGATCAACCCGTGATTCGCGTGCGTTTGGATCCAGGACGTTGAATTCCGTCGTTAGGATGTCGAGGAGCGAAGTGTCATCCACTACGGCCCCGTAGGCCAATGGAAGTTGCAGAAACTCCTGGCTAAAACGGGAACGAAAAATCCCGGGAATTCTCAGTCCCCTGATGGTGGCTCCATACTCGATCAAGAGATCCATGGATTCAGTGTCTGTAGCCGCGAAGATTTGTGCCGCTGGGTTGGCTCCATTATCGAGAAGGAAGCGTGCTGCCTGTAGTTGGCGATTTGCCAGTGCAGCTGTGAGAGGCGTAACAGGCAAGTTGCTTGGGACACCCCCGAGAAAGAAACCGAAAGGGGATTTGAGATCTACATCAGCTCCCGCTACGATGAGATGCCGCAGTGCTTCAACCTGACCGCTTAATGCGGCACTCTGCATAAATGATGTACAGTACCACCAACAGGTACCTCCCTCCGGATCGGCCCCGGCATCTACGAATAGTGGAATGAGATCTGGTTGGAAGTGATGAATACATAAGCCAATCGTCGGATAACGCCCCTGGGGCGAGGGGGCGACAGTGATGTGTCCGGGAGCGGCTTCGACAAAATGTGGATCAGCCCCGTCAGCAAGGAGCTGCTGAACGGCCTCGGCATCCCCGGAGGAGATCGCCTCTCGCATGGGATCTGCTGAGGCAGGAAGAATCAGTGCAATACTGCAGAGAATTAAAAACCAGAGACTGCTAGGAATTTGCTTCTGGCGGAAAGGCCGTGAAGAGCGAAATTGGGTGGAGTTCATGGGGTGCGACGTGGAGCGAGGATGTCAACGCGGCAGTCATATTCTAGTTTATTTACTGACTGCTAGGAAATTGCTTTTGCGGGAGGGCTTTGAAGCCGCCTTTGGACCGGATCGGATGGGGGAGAAAGGGGGTTGCTCATAGCTTTCCACTGATCAGTTTGGTGAGAATCGCGTACCCCTTGGGGCTGAAATGAATACCATCCTTAACGAAAAGCGCCGGTCGGTACTTCCGCTGATCATCAAGAAAGGCCGGTACTAAGTCGATGAACTCAACATTCTTTTCCGAACGAGCCAGGTCCGCGAAATGATTGTTCATAGACAGAACCTTGGCTCGAGCCCTCGGGTTGATGCTGCTATTCCTCATGATCGGCAAGCCAATTAAATAGAGGCGTGTGTCAGGCAGTTCTGAGCGAACCTTGGCGATTAAAGCGCGAGCTGTATCGCGGATTTGTTCGGGCGACTTGCCCGCACCCAAGTCGTTGCCGCCAGCGTTAACCAGAATGGTCTTTGGCGCATAGCGTAGCACGATGCGATCAGCAAAGTGATATACCTCGCTGAGTCGCGCGCCACCGAAACCACGGTTGATGACCTGTTTGTTCGGAAAATGGTCGTTTACATCAGTCCAGCGCCTCGCGTTCGATCCTCCGACCAGCAGCACTGCGCCCTTGGGCGGTGGCATTGTGACATCGCCAGCCTCAAATTTCTTGATAGTCTTTTCCCATCGAGCAGGATCGCGATCACTTTTCTTTGAAGTCTGTATCCCTTTCTCTCGTGCTATCTTTTCTTTACTAGGTACATCACTCTCAGCTGAAAAGGCTAGAACAGTTTGACTAAAAAAGAAAGCCATTGATAAGGCTTGAAGTAGTTTTCGATATATTTTCATTGTGCCTATTTCCTTTCTTTAATGCCTAACACCCTGCTTAAGTGGTGAGTGGTTCTGGCGGATTCTTTGCGTATGCAAAGAGTGCGTCAGGTTGACGAATCTGATTCATGTACTTGTTAGGCATATTATCTATGATATCCAAAAACTAAAATCAACAGCTTTAAAAATACAGTTTTTAACGCCACAAGGGATTCTTTTTAGAAGTATGTCGATACCAGTAAAATCTAACTCTCCGACTGTAATATAGATGTTATTTTCACGATAAAATATCCGCTACTGCTAGGAAATTGCTTTTGGCGGAAGGGCTTTGAAGCCGCCTTTGGACCGGATCGGATGGGGGAGAAAGGGGGTTGATATGATCTAAGTTCAGCATCTGGATAACACCCGTATTAGGGACCAAAAAATCTCTCACCATATTATATAGAGCGTCCGCAAGTTCTTCCCCCGGTGGGGTGGGTGGTCTTTAGATGGCGGGGAGGGAGAAGAAGAGTAGGAAGACAGGGTTTGCAACTATAGGTCCTCGTCACACGAGAATGCCGATTAGGCCAGTTGCGTTTTTCACTGTCTCTTTGTTAGTCAAGAATATCGCCCCAGGTCCCACCGGGTAATCCAGTTGGGCTCCCCACGCCTGCTATAGCAGCGGCAAAAAAGCCTGCGAGAATAAATGGGATCTTCCAGCAATCAGCAAAAGTAAAGTTCTTAGAGTTTTGTGTTCTAAGATCGTTGGGGTGATTATTATTTGTTTTTTTCCCAACCTCAGGGACAACTTTACTCTGAGCTTGGGCAATCAATTGATTGCTACGAGGGGCTTTAATAGGAATGAAATATTGGCTTTTGTCTTTATCCCCAGTGAGTATCCAGTGACCGCCTTCAAAGTTTGTCGGGTGATATGAGGAAACGCCCTTAGGAAAGTAAGTGGGAGGCGATTTTTGAACGAGATTCCAGTCCTCTTCATTGTATATCACTTGGGTGGACGGGGGGACTGTTTCCTGTGTTTGTGAGCAAGAAGAGAGAATCCCCAAGGTGCAAAGGACCACTACAAGCCTTCGAAAGATCACGGAAAGTTTTCGGGTCGATTGAAGAAGCGAAAGAAACATGCCAATAAGATACGTCTAGGTCGTTTCTTCGGCTTACATAAACCTAAGGTTTTCTTTCTACCTCAAAGTATCGATTACGATCATAATATTTTCTTAAAACCAAAACATAATCCAATCTAAGCAGACCCCATATTAGGGACCAAAAAATCTCCCACCGTATTATATAGGACGCGCACTGCGTTTCCCCCGGTGGGGTGGGGCGCTTTAGATGGCGGGGAGGTCGCGGAAACCCGGGTTTGGCGGAACCCATGGGGGAGAAAGGGGGTTGATTATTGCTATCGTTTGTTTGTTTGGTTATCGTCTTTGAATGAAACCTACTGAGATTTATCTAATTATTTTTATTGGGTTCTTTTTATTTATCTGGGGTGTTGGAGAATTTCTTTGGCGTAAAAGTAAAGATGCAGGTTGGATAAATAAGGCTAAGGGAAATATGTCAGTCAAAAAATATCGTGAGAGTATAGCGGGACAGAAATTTGGGGAATTAAGTGAGGTTGAGAAGGAGGAATTAATAGCAGCTTTGACAAATGAACAATGGAGAATTGTCAGCAGAGGGATGCCTTGGTTTTTTATTATCATGATTCTGATCACGGGGCTTGAATAAGATCAGCGATACTCGTTCCCATTAAAATACTAAACCTGATTAGCAAGGTGCTTATATATCTTCGAGGCTCCACACTCTCGTGCTGTTTCTATTAAAACTCCTAGCCAATGTTCCCGTTATACTGACTGCTAGGAATTTGCTTTTGGAGGAAAGTCCGTGAAGAACGAATTTGGGCGGAATACATTGGGGAGAAAGGGGGTTAACATCTCAAGCTGTGAAACTACCTTTTGGGATGAAAAGAAGCAGAGGGATCTCGACTCATGGATGGATTGATGACAACTCTGCCGGGTTCGCATTCACGAAGAAAACCGTCAAAAAACACGGTGTTCCCCACCGCCTTACTTCTTCTGTAAAGGTAAGGGCTCATGCAACGGATTGTTCCGTTTAGGATGACCACAAAATCCCCCTCCTTGGTGGTTTCGTGTCCTGTAATAGTACCCTTTACGGTGATTTTCTTACCGATAAAGGCCTTCCCTAAGGTGCCTAGGTCAGCGGCATAGAATTGCCCAGCTGGCTTTCCGTAATCCATTTGCCAGCCTGTCCAAAAGCAGGATGTGAGTACAAAGAGTGGTGTCGTGACCAAGAAGAAAAGTAATACAGGGGTTTTTTTCATACATAACAAAGATAGCGAACTCCAAGGCAAGGCATAAACGATAAAATCGATGGAACCATTAATACAATCAATGGCCACTCGGAATCCTATCCTATTGTCGCATGTAGGGGAAAACTTACGGCAGGCGTTTCCTCAATATGAAGTCAGGAATCTCCCTTGTCTTCAAGCTGGAGCAGTACGTCCGCAAGTTCTTCCCTCGAGGGGGGGCTTTAGATGGCGGGGAGGGAGCTTGAAGTCTGCTTAAGGGGTGTCTCGTGTCCTTACGGGTAAATCTCCCAGAGCTTTGAGGCCTCATTTTTTTAATCATCGAACGATAGTTAGAAAAGATGACACCCTCGCTTGTTCTTTCTCTGGTAAATTGATTTCTTCGCCTTTGCTATCTTTCTCCCGGATCGATTATAATAGAAGAGAGTGTTTATAATTTCCAGTATTCTTTTTTTCTATATTTAATATAAGTATTAAAGCGATAGAGTGACGTTAGAATGAAAGCGAAAACTGGAAATCCCAACGAACCATGGTGTCCGGTCTGTGAGGATCATACGGAGTATCATTTGAAAGAGATAAGGCCTGGTAAAACTAGAGCAATGTATACTTGTAATGAATGTGGCTCGAATACATGGAATCCAACCAAGCCATTTCTTTTTGGAGTTGTCGTGATCGTTTTAATTTTGGGCTTAAACTTTTTGATGTTTGCTGCCGATAAGAACAATACGGCCCAACTTCAACCTGGGGAAATTTTATTGGGAAAAATAGCCGCGCTGGGAATGAGCATTTTTATGGTGGCGGTAGTATGGGGCAATTCGAAACATTGGAGAAAATTTCAAAAGTGGAGAAAGAAACTATATCAAGAAAAGATTGATGCTGTTCTTGAGCAAAAGTGAAAAGCGGAGGAAAAATCTTCTGAGTAATCATCCTCTTGAAGCTGACTAACAAACTAATTCGAGTCACACCCATATTAGGAACCAAAAAAATCTCTTACAGTATCATATAGGACCTCCGCAAGGTCTTCCCCCGGTGGGGTGGGGAGCTTTGATGGTAGGGAGGGGATCAGAGCGTGTGGATCAAGCCGAGGGCTTCAGTCTCCGAAGTTTCGTTCAAATCAGGCATGAGGTGCTAAACCTATCCTCCAATCTCTTTTTTTAAAAAAAATCTCGATCAGATAGACAATGTTCTATCTCCTTCTATGATTAAGGACATGAAACATCTTCTCATTCTCCTCATATCGGTTGCGCTTTTTAGTTTTTTATCGTGCCAAGCTGCTGAGACTGAAAAAACTCCCCCCCTAGAAATTAAAGCCAGCCTGGAATGGAAGATCGAATTTGCAAATAACCAAGGGGTTGATTTTTTCACTCTCAATCTCAGTCAAAAAGATGGGAGTGATGGACAAATGACTATTTCAAGATGGCCGGTCCCCGGAGGTGTAGAACAAATCGCTTCATCCATAAAACTCATGGCAGACAGCTTTATCGAAACGGCCAAAGGAAACCCAAATCTTAAATTAAAAGAAAATAAGGTTAAAATAGAAAAATTAAAGGGGGTTGAAGTTGAGGGGGAGGCAGCAATCTTCGAGCTAAAGTTAGAAATTTTCCAGACAATGTTTATGTTCAACGATGGGGCACAGACATGGAATGGTCAGTTTACCGGGTCTAAGGGGGGATGGGAAAAGGCAAAAAAACTTCTCGAGCAAATTATAAAAACACCGGAGGCTAGCAAAACTGAGGGTAAGTGAGGGTGGATTTTGAAGAAACCTCTGCGGAAACTAAATAAGACAGCCTATTCCCCAAAAAGCCTGAGGTAATCAGGGAAAATGAGTTCACCGTCTGAGTTGGCATCGATATACCTGGCTCCCTATAATCATTTTTTCCTCCGACATACTTTTTAATCCGTTCGACCGGGACCAGAAAATAAACTATTCGCAGTTCGCTGGTTCGCTGGTTCGCTGGTTCGCTGGTTCGCTGGTTCGCTGGTTCGCTGGTTCGCTGGTTCGCTGGTTTTGCGGCTGAATTAGCTTCATAAAACCAGATATCAAAAGAACCAAATTCATGCCCATATTAGGGGCAAAAAAATCTCCTACCGTATTATACAGAGCGTCTGCAGAGTGTTCCCCCGGCGGGTGGGTGGTCTTTAGATGGAGGGGAGGGCGCTTGTTGTCTGCTTTTGGAGTGTCTCGTGTCGTTACGGCTAAATTTCCCAGAGCTTTGAGGCCTCTGTTTTCTTAATCATGGAGCGATAATTAGAGAAGATAACACTCTCACTTGTGCCGGCTATTGCCGCAGTCAATGGAGCGTTCGAATAGCAAGCAAAGTGGCACGAAATGAATGTCTTACGAAGAGCGTTTTGAGGCCAAGTGCCAGGGGGCCATCCTGTAGATGTTCGAGCGGCCCTCATCCGTTTGTCGAAGGCTGACTTTGAGTGAATCCCTTGCAGAATCTTACCTCCCGTTAAAGAGGTGTAGGGGATTAACCAAGCCATTGCGTTTGGTGGAATCTGATTAATCCGCGCGTGCTTCTCGCCACCCTGAGCGATTTCTGGAGGGATGGTGAGTTCGCGTGCTTCAAAATCAAAGTGCTCCCAATGCAGTCTGAGTGATTCTTCAGGCCTCACCCCTAGGAACACCTGAGCAACAATGATGGGCACTAAGTCGGGCCCACAGGTGTTTAGTAATTGTTCGACTTGATTGCTTGAGAGAAGGGATCTCTTTTTTGTTAATTGAACTCTTCTGCTGATTTCCGGTGGAGCAGGGACCGGGTTTATAGTCAGGTGTGAGTAGCGAGTTGATTTAACAACCCAATTAAAGAAGACATTAACATCTGTGCGATTGGCTCGCTGATTAGCAACACTCCCAAAGCTCTGCCACCATCGTTCAATTTCCTTTCCGGTGATACTTGCTAAAGCTCGACCTTCGAATGCTTTTTGAAAACGGTTTAGAGTTTCCCGATAGCGTTTGATGGTGTCCCTCTTGATCCCTTTTGCTTCTTTGGCATCTAGGAACCTTCCGATCGCGTCTGTGAGAGGAGCCTTTGATTGTTTGTTACTAGCTATGAGGTGCTCGCTGTAAAACGTAACAGCATCAGTGATAGTTTTTACCAAGAGGGGATAGGGCCTGGGTTGACAACGATCTGCTCTGCGTTCAAGCAGGCGGTCAATTGCTGCTCGCCGCACGCACAAGACGTGGCTCCATGAATGGAGGGGCCTTGAAGCTCGGCTGAACGTGAGCCTTATCCGAGTACTCGTAATCTGAGGCGAGCACGATGCCCTTTTCTCCTAGGCCAGCGGCGGTGCGCTTTGAGGCCATGCTCTCCATCAGGTTGGCGAAAGTGTCGTGCGCGACCTTGCGGCGGACCGCCTCGGGCAGGACCCGGAGCAGATCGTCATAAGGGCGGAGTGTCGCCGAAATTCCGCTGACTTTTCCTACCACGTCTGACCCGATCATAAATCGATCTGGGTATCGTTTAATCAATTCGACCCAGGTGTCGAGGTCTTTCATGACATAGTCTTGCAACACGACCCATGACAGATCGATGTAAACCTGGTCCCCGTATTCTTTGAGGACTTCATTAATCCAGAAAGGAAGATTATCGACCACGATTCGGCGACTGATCCCGGAGTGGCACCAGATGAACGTCGTTGACTGTTTGCAGTCGCCTTTGCCCACGCGGCAGTAGTCGATGAGCTGGATGAACTCATTAAGGTAATACGGCAGCTTGACCTCGTCCCCGCTCCGCGAGATCGGAGCGATATTGTGGTGAATCGTTACCGGCAGGTAGTGCTCGCCAGCGAAGCGAGCCACTCGTGCGAGAGCCGGGTGATTGGCGTGCGGCCGTTCTCCCGTGGTGAGATTGGTCAGGTCGTCGTGGCGAGACATGACTTCGCCAACGCATTCCCACACCCCCGGGAACTCTTTTATGCGCTTGATTAGCAGGTCGACTGCGCCGAGGTCAGTCGTGTCGAAGCCACAGAGGGAGGGATGGATCTGGTCTAGTTGGGCTAGCTTTGCGGGATCATCGGCGAAGTGCAGCTTGTAATCCACAATGGCCGCGGCAACGGAGACATCGCTGTCGCGAGCCGGCTTGACCCGCGAAGGGCTGTCCAGGTAGTAGCGCGGCCGCTTGAATGGTTCGTTCGCCGACCACTTTTTGATAAAAGGCATTCCCATGACCAGAGCGTGTCTGACCTTCGCATGGCCCATGCTTTCGAGCAGGGCTTCAATTCTCCGCCCCCGTTCGCCAAACGGTAACGAGGCATAGCGCCCCGTCGCAGATTGAGCGCCGTATTTGCCACCCGGGAACTTGTGGTCCGCATTCTGAAATTCGCCGTTTTGCAGGAAGTCAAGTAAGTGGACGTGACAATCGGCATAGACTTCGACCGGCGAATCGTTCTTGGTCGCCTCGTCGTCATCGGCATGGAGATGAACGACAATCAAGAGGGCACCGGAGAGGACGAGTGGAATGGTCGATGCGGTTTTCATGGTTCCTAGGAATTTGCTTTTTGTGGGAAAGGGTAGAAGTCGTAGTTGGATTGAGGCTGGACGCTTAGGGACACTTTCATATTTGGTTGTGATTATGTGGGAATGTCCCGCCGCAAGACATTACAAACCGAGAAGGACTTTGTAATGCAGAGAAGACAGCACGGCTTACCCCTTCATGCGTGCTAAATGCCGGCTTTGTGTCACTAGAGGTGGTTTAGCTCTGACGCCGCTTTTGACTGCTAGGAAATTGCTTTTGGCGGAAAGGGCTGAAGCCGCATTTGGACCAAAAGATAACAACCCGAACTATGTAGGCCCCAGATTAGGCCCAAAAAAATCTCTCACCGTATTAGATAGGCCGTCCGCAAGTTCTTCCCCCGGTGGGGTGGGTGGTTGTTAAACTTTCGGAATAGGGAAACGCAGTTTAAGGTTTAATGACAGAAAAGTCTGACACTCTCTTCTCTTTAATTATACCGGGGTTACTTAACCCGATTCCGCAACAGGAGGTTGTTACATCTGTCGCTGCTTATTAAAACCATACCACCAGTATTTAAAGAGAACACCTTCTACGTAAGGTAGGTGAGCCAACCCGTACTTTTCGCAACGCTTTACTCGACGACCTAACTCATGAGATTTAGACCCTCCTCCAGCTATAGGATTTTGAATCTGTGGATTCTGTACGATAATGGTGTAGTTAAACTTTGATGGTTCACTTTCATCTGATACGTCACCAGCAAGCTCCATTAAATACTTCATCAACTCTTTAGTGTGTTGAATCCGTGTCTGAACCAAATCCCATGTATGTAGAGGGGGTTCAGGT
>Ga0206677_10003730_pt1 | contig 12712 bp, 14 predicted proteins | sample M130m12015metaG_FD_155475 | JGI IMG/M metagenome (GOLD analysis project Ga0206677, IMG submission 155475) | Ammonia-oxidizing marine archaeal communities from Monterey Bay, California, United States - M1 30m 12015 | ecosystem: Environmental > Aquatic > Marine > Intertidal zone | place: USA... | reverse complement strand
AGGTTTTGATTCCGAAGTTCCAAATCAAAAAATAGTGCGAATTTCAGAAAGTGATTTAAAAAAAATCAGCAATTTGAAAACACCCAATAAAGTTTTAGGTCTATTTCAAATACCGGATCAAAAACCTCCACAAAATGTCAATCTAACGATCGCTTTAGATGCCATAAATGATCCTGGAAATCTTGGAACAATTATTCGTTTGTGTGATTGGTTTGGAGTAGCTCAAATTATCTGTTCTAAGGATACTGTAGATTCATTCAACCAAAAAGTAGTTCAGGCCAGTATGGGTTCTTTAACGAGAGTTTCTGTTCATTATTTAGACTTGGAGAATTATTTGATAAACTCCCATTTACCTGTTTTTATTGCAGATATGGATGGTGAAAACGTGTATGCTACCCGTTTACCAAAAGAAGGAATTCTTATCATGGGAAATGAAGCGAATGGCGTTTCAGAAAAAATAAAAAAACAAGTAACTACTAAAATTGCGATCCCAAGATTTGGTGACATTCAAGAAACAGAAAGTCTAAATGTAGCAACTGCTACTGCCATCTTATTGAGTGAATTTAAAAGAGGTGGTTTGTAAGGAATTCTTACAGATAATTTACACAGAACAGCAGTTGAGCCTTTTTTTACTTCTTAGACGATTTTATTCAAAAGCAAAAGTTAGAAAAACTCCTCGAGTTCCCATGTAATTTACAGGAGAAGTCCATGGACTTTCGGGGTCATCATCGTATTTTATTTCATTGTTTAGTGCAAAAATTCCTCGAATAGAAGGAGAGAATTTAAAGAAGTATAAATAAATGTCTATACCCACACCCACCTCATACATATAATTGCTTGTATTCATTCTGAATTGTCCAGAAGAATTATCATCTTGGTTCGCCTCATTACTTGAAAAATTATAATTGTAAGAGAGACCAGCCAATACATAAGGACGAATATTTTTATATCGATCTGTACTAAATTTAAGCAACAAAGGAACATGAAGATACGTAGAACTTATTTCTCTCGTTTTTTCATTAGAAGCAATTAAATGATTAAAATTGATGTTTTTAGTATTGGTCATCAATCCAGGCTCAAATCGTACATTTAGGTTTTTGTGGAGACGTAAATCTGCAACAATACCCACATTAAAACCACTTGCTGCTGTTGTGGTAATATTTGCATTAGGCACAGCATCAACGTCTTTTAGGCTGACTTTTAGGTCATTCTGATTGAGCCCTATGTAAAAACCGTAATGTATTTGTTTTTTGTCAAAAGTTGGTAAATATTCAATGCGCTCGCCTTGAGCATACAAAGCAATTGCACTTGTCATGAAAAAATAAAAAATGATAATGTTTTTAAGCATCATTATAGTCGGGCAGTATAAATTGTAGCAACGCCAAAGGTTACGGGTTTGTCTTCTGTATGTGTAAACCCATTTTTTTGTAAAATATTGTTGAACGCTGTACCAAAAGGAAAAGAATTTGCCGATTCAGATAAGTAGGAATAAGCCACTTTGTCTTTTGAAAATAATTTTCCTATGACTGGTAAAAAGAGGTTTGTATACAATTTATAACCTTGTTTGAATGGAAATTTCGTTGGGTTGGATGTTTCTAAAATAACCAATACCCCCGATGGTTTTAAAACTCGTGCAATTTCTTGAATCCCTTTGTCTAAGTTGGCAAAATTACGAACGCCAAATGAAACCGTAATAGCATCAAAAGTGTCATCATTAAAAGGCATTTCTTCAGAATCACCAACCACCATTTCAATCTTTTTAGATAAATTTACCTTGGCGATTTTTTCTTTTCCTACCGCTAACATTCCTTCAGAAATATCTAAACCAATAATTTTGTCTGGATCTAATTCTGCCATCATTAGGGCTAGATCTCCAGTTCCAGTGGCAATATCTAAAATTTGTTTAGGATTATTTTTACCAACAATTTCCACCACTTTTTTACGCCATTTGATATCAATTCCAAGAGAGATTACCCTATTTAAACCATCGTAATTTTTAGAAATAGCATCAAACATTTTTGCTACTTGCTCTTTCTTTCCAAGATCTGAATTTTTATAAGGTTTGATGATTTTTGTCATTTTTATCCGTTAATTGCAATTACTTCATTAATTTGGTTTGGCAACATTTCTTTGAGCAAGTTTTCAATTCCATTTTTTAAAGTAGCTGTTGAGGAAGGGCATCCGCTACATGCTCCTTGCAAAATTACACGCACTATTTTATGGGTTTCATCATAAGAACGAAATGCAATATTTCCTCCATCACTTGCAACAGCAGGTTTAATGTATTCATCTAAAATCGCTACAATTTCAGCAGAGATTCCCTCTAATTTTGGAGCAGGTTCTTTTGTCTTCTTTTCTGATGTTGTTTTTTCTTCTGTAGGGAGTTCTTTGATAATAGTTTTTCCTGCTACTAAATATTCACGAATAAAAGTTCTTACTTCTGTAAACACCTCATTCCATTCTACCATATCATATTTTGTGACAGAGACATAATTGTCAGAAATAAAGACCTCTTTTACAAATGAGAAATTAAAAAGAGCGAATGCCAAAGGAGATGACTTGCTTGCTTGGTCAATATTTTTATATTCAACATCTGTTTGTGTCAGAGATTTATTGGTTCCAAACTTCATAACAGAAGGGTTGGGAGTTGCTTCTGCATATACCTCTATCGCTTCTTTATCAGAGGTCTGAGATTCATTTACAACAATTCCGTTGCCGTTTAAATAGTTTTCAATTTGTTCTTTAACTTCTTCTTGAACATCTACCCATTCGATAATGTCAAAACGTTGAATCGCAATAAAATTTGCAGTAATGAAGATTTTTTTTACAAAAGGTAAGTAGAACAATTGTTGCGCTAGAGGAGAATTTTTTGCTTCATCTATATTGTTATACTCATAACTACCACCATTGATTAAAACCTGATTGATGTTAAACTTTATGATGGTGTCGTTTGTTGTTTCTTGGACGGAAATTTTTACGTCTTGCATAGTACTTAAAATTGAATTGCAAAATTAAGGCAAAAAAGGTAAAAAGTGTTATTTTTCACATATTAAAAATAACAATTCCGTTAGAAAGTAAGTTTTCTCTTTGCAATGAGAGTGCGCATTTGTTTTTTTAATTATAGACTTAAGGTCAGGGTCGCTGTAAATGTTCTGTTGTCTATTGTCAATGTTGATGGATTTACATTATAATCACTATAGAAATTATAGGAACTATTTTGATTGCTATTATTGTAAGATAAGTCTAATCTATAACTTCCAAAGTGATACCCAGCTCCCAAAGAGTGCCCCTTTAAATTATTGGTTTCTGTAGCTAATTTGTATGGGTTTTGTTCAAATTTATAGCCTCCTCGAATACTAAATTTTTTTAAACGCCACTCCGTACCTATATTATACGAATGTGTATTTCTTAATTGATTTTGAAAAAACTGATTTTCTTGTGAAAAATTATCATTGGATAATCTCATGTTTTGATAATTTCTTTTGACATAATCAAAACTTAACAAACCATTTTTACTAAAAATAAATGCAGCACTTGCAGTTAATTTTCCTGGTGTTTTTAATCTGTATAATAATTCTTGACTAGGAAAAAAGCCTCCTGAGGTATTATCATAGATTGTATTATCGTTGTTTACAATGATTTCGGTATCTCCAAAATATCCCTCATTATTAGTGATGTTCGTGACTTCTATAAGTTCTGAAAACCATGTTGGTGTTTGGTATGACATTCCAACTCTAACATTAGAGTGTGCCTTGTAAATAAAACCCATGTTGACTGAGATTCCAGTACCTGTTGTAAAGTTTTCTTGGTATAAATTAGCCTCCAATTCATTTCCGTTTCCATCGCTGTTATATTCAGTCAGTTGCGCTTGTTGCGTAAAGTTGAGCTCGTAAAAATTAAAACTCATCCCTAGATGCATTTTTTTTTGATATACTGCGGAAATAGCAACGTCAATCTCAGATATTTCTCCGTTGAAGTTTGTAGAGAAAATTTGTTCATCAGCTATGTTATAATCAATTATTGGGTCATTATTGTCAGAGGGAAAATTTGTAAAAGTAGGCACACCACTATTTCCTCTAGCTAAAATATTGTCCGAAAAATCTTTTGTAATTCTATAGTTAAAACCAATTGTAAACTTGTCCCATTCGGTGCTTGGATAGTTTTTAAAAACCAGTACCCCACCAGCATGAGAAAGATTTAAATATTGATTTTTTGATGTCATTGAGTTTTCATAGTAGTTTGCAGCAATAGATGAGTTTCTATGATTCAAGGTTCCTGAGAAAGTACTGTTATTAAAAATAGAGATCCCTGCAGGATTTATATTGATTGATGAAACATCTCCTCCTAATGCCCCAAAAGCACCACTCATCCCCGTGAAACGAGCAGAGCCATTATCATCGTTTTGTGAAAAGAGCATACTCAAATCTTGATAGCCCAGAGATTGTGAATAAGATGAAAAGGTAACTGTTAAAAAAATTGATATGCTTAAAAGATGCTTCATTTAAAATGCTGTCAGTGTTTATTTTCCTCTTTTGGGAGCACTACTGCCCCTGCTTCGACTACTACTACTACTACTACTACTACTACTACTACTACTACTACTACTACGATTGCTTCTCGTAGGAGAAAAACTTCTCGAGGATGAATTATTATTGGTGTTTCTTGAAGGAGAATAGCTTCTTCTCGAAGAAGAATTATTGTCATTTTCTCTCGATCGAGAATAGCTTCTTCTCGAAGAAGAATTATTGTCATTTTCTCTTGATCGAGAATAGCTTCTTCTTCGAGAGGAAGAATTATTGTCATTTTCTCTTGATCGAGAATAGCTTCTTTTCGAGGAAGAATTTTTTCTTGTGATGCTTTTTCTTCTTTCAGGGACTCTTATTTTCCTATAGTTTTCTTTGATAGTTTTTTCTAATTGTTTGTTCGTGGGAACGCTACTTCTTCTGCCAGTTCTTGTTCGAGAAGTAGTTGAGTTATCTCTTCTGTATATTCCATTGCTAGCAGTTCGCCTTCCATAATTGACGTTTCTGTTATTCACAGCATTGTTCCAAGTGGAACCTCTGTAGGGGTTTCCGAATCTATTGTAAAAAGGATCGTTGTGATATGGGGTGTAAAAATCAGAATTCCAAGCATAATAATTTTGAAAGGGACTCCAAAAAGGGTTTGGGTTCCATCCGAAACCTCTGTAGCCCCAATTATAATTTCTAAATCCCCAGTCATAACCTCTGTATCCCCAACCGAATGGGTTGTATCCCCAATTTCTGTATCTCCAATTATTATAGAATCCATTTCCGTAAAAATCAGACCAATATGGATTTCTATTTATATCTACATTTATAACGACGTCATTGTCATCATTCATCCCCCATGGTTGGTTTGGCGCATAGTTCGCTGTTCTGTCAGGAATTTCAGCACTTTCGTAAATTGTATCAACAGAGCTGTAACCCTCTACCTCTGTGAAAATACCATCGCTTTTTATTCCCTCTAGACTGTTATATTTTTTTAAAAAATAATTATCTTCATACGCTTCATATTCCTTTTCATTTACAACAATTACTTTTTTATATACGTCAACCTCTGGCGTATCACCATAAATTCCATCATTATTATATGTACTTTGATAGGTTCCACAAGAGACCAATACATAACAAGTTGACAATAATATAAATAGGATCTGTAGATTTGGCCTTGTATGTAGGTGTTTCATAATGAATGTATATTATTAATTAAATCTTGCTAAAAACTCTGTAAATTATAGTAATTTTGTAGTGTTTTATATAGGGAACACCGATTTTAAATATAATTTATTATTAAAGGTAACAATATTTGTGCCAAATTTTTAATTATGAGTAAACATTTAACAAAAAGAGCCGACGATTATTCCAAATGGTATAACGAATTAGTGGTAAAAGCTGATCTTGCTGAAAACTCAGCTGTTAGAGGCTGCATGGTTATCAAACCTTATGGTTATGCCATTTGGGAAAAAATGCAATCCGAACTTGACAGCATGTTTAAAGCGACGGGTCATGAGAATGCTTATTTCCCTCTTTTTGTTCCTAAAAGTTTATTTGAAGCAGAAGAAAAAAATGCAGAAGGTTTTGCAAAAGAATGTGCGGTTGTTACCCATTATCGTTTGCAAAATGATCCTGATAATGAAGGTAAATTGAGGGTAGATCCTGAGGCAAAACTGGAAGAAGAGTTAGTTGTTAGACCTACTTCTGAAGCCATTATTTGGAATACTTACAAAGGATGGATTCAGTCCTACAGAGATTTACCTCTATTAGTAAATCAATGGGCAAATGTGGTTCGCTGGGAAATGCGAACACGATTGTTTTTGAGAACTGCAGAGTTTTTATGGCAAGAGGGTCATACGGCTCACGCAACAAAAAATGAGGCCATTGCAGAAGCGAAGCAAATGCAAGAGGTATATGCCGAATTTGCAGAGCGTTTTATGGCAATGCCGGTAGTCAAAGGAGTGAAGTCTGATAGTGAACGTTTTGCAGGAGCAGAAGACACTTATACAATAGAGGCTTTGATGCAAGATGGAAAAGCATTGCAAGCGGGTACAAGTCACTTTTTAGGACAAAATTTCGCAAAAGCTTTTGATGTAAAATTTACCTCTAAAGAAGGAAAAAAAGAGCATGTTTGGGCAACTTCCTGGGGAGTTTCTACGCGCTTGATAGGGGGCTTAATAATGACACATTCAGATGATTTTGGATTGGTTTTACCTCCAAAATTGGCTCCAATACAGGTAGTGATTGTTCCTATCTATAAAGGAGAAGATCAATTAGAAGCCATCACAGAAAAAGTAAATATTCTTGTGAAAGAATTGCGTTCAAAAGGAATTTCTGTAAAGTATGACAATAGAGATACCTATCGTCCAGGAGCTAAATTTGCAGAATATGAGTTGAAGGGAGTTCCAGTTAGAATTGCAATGGGAAATCGAGATCTAGAAAGCGGTACCCTGGAGGTTGCAAGAAGAGATACTTTGGAAAAGCAAACGGTAGATCAGGAAGGTGCAGCAACCTTTATCGAGACACTTTTAGCAAAAATTCAAGAAAACCTATATACCAAAGCCATACAATATAGAGAAGAGCATACCACAGAAGTAGCCACTTTTGATGAGTTTAAAAAAGCAATAAAAAATAAAGGAGGTTTTGTTTCGGCCCATTGGGATGGTTCAGAAGAAACAGAAGACAAGATAAAAGAATTGACAAAAGCAACGATTAGATGCATTCCTAATGATGTTAAAGAGGAGGTAGGAAGCTGTGTTTTAACTGGAAAGCCCTCGTTTAAAAGAGTTCTTTTTGCAAAGGCATACTAATTTTAAAAAAAACATCTTTTTTTTTAAATTAATTGTTGCAAAATTTAAAAAAGCTTGTATATTTGCACCCGCAATTGAGAGATATTTAATTGTTATGGTCCGTTCGTCTAGGGGTTAGGACGCATGGTTTTCATCCATGTAACACGGGTTCGATTCCCGTACGGACTACTAAGTTTTAATAAAAAAACTAATAAATTAAGAATTATGGCAAATCATAAGTCAGCATTAAAAAGAATCAGAAGTAACGAATCTAAAAGGTTACGTAATAAATATCAGCATAAAACAACACGTAATGCTGTTAGAGATTTAAAAGCTGAAGAAAACAAGAAAAATGCAGAAGGCAAATTAGGAAGCGTTATTTCTATGTTAGACAAGCTTGCTAAAAACAATATCATCCACAAAAATAAAGCGGCTAATTTAAAATCTAAATTAACCAAGCATGTTGCTGGATTGTAATAACAACTTACCATAGTAAATTAAAAAGCTCTGAATTTTATTCAGAGCTTTTTAATTTTAGAGAGTTTGCCATTTTCATTTGAAAAATAGAGGAGGGTTGTCTTTCAAAGGCCTATACAGTTAATTTTTTCGTTGCTTATTAATCTCGTCTTGTAATTGCCTTCTTAATTTTTGTTCTCTTTGGACACTCTTTTTTCGAAAGAGCTCAAACTCTTTTTCGAGATCTATAACATTCCTTTGTGCTGTTTTAGTGATCCTGTTATTTCTTATAAACTTAACAATGAAGAGCGATAAGCTCATTAGTAGAATAATTACGATTCCCCAAAGTAACAGATTGTAAATTTTTTTGCTTACCAAAATCCCCAAAAAAGAAATAGACTTTTCTCTTTTGATCGAATTTTTCAATTCTAAGGTTGTTTTTGATAATAATATGCTGTCCTTTTCGAGTTTATTTTTCTGAGTAAATAGCAAATGTTCTTTGTCGGAAATGATCTTTTTAGACTGCTTAAGAGAGTCTATAGTGTTTTGTTTTAAATCCTGATAGTATCGTTTTTTAATTATTTTATAGGCTTCGTAAGAGTTCGATTTTTTATAAATCTCTTCGAACTGGTTTTCAATTGATTTCTGAGTATCCTGTTTTTCCTGAGAAAATGAGAGGGAGACTGTAAAAGAGAAAAACAGTATGTATATCGTTTTTTTCATTATGTAAGAGGTTTTTAACTGTAAATTGTATAAAAAAACCCAAACAAGTAGTTTGGGTTTTTAATTATAAGCAAGTATTGTTATTTATTTGATTTTTTCTACAACTGCCTTAAAAGCTTCTGGGTTGTTGACCGCTAAATCTGCTAAAACCTTACGGTTTAATTCGATATTATTGGCTTTTACTTTCCCCATAAACTGAGAGTAAGACATTCCGTGTAAACGGGCTGCAGCGTTAATACGTACAATCCATAAAGAACGAAAGTTTCTTTTATTATTTTTACGGTCTCTGTATGCATAAAGCATTCCCTTTTCAACCGCATTTTTTGCTACTGTATAAACGTTTTTTCTACGTCCGAAGTAACCTTTTGCTGCCTTCAAGATTTTTTTTCTTCTATTTCTTGAGGCTACTGAATTTACTGATCTTGGCATAATTTCAATGTTTTTTGAAGTAGGCGATTCAATAAAGAATACTTTTTAATTTGTGCCCAACTCCATGGTTAATAATTAAATTCCCTGATTAAACTTATTTTAAGTTTAATTGTTGCTTAATGTTAGACTCATCAGACTTGTGTACTAAAGTATCATGAGTTAACTTTAATTTACGTTTTTTAGACTTCTTTGTTAAAATGTGGCTTTTAAACGCGTGCTTTCTTTTGATTTTTCCAGTACCAGTAACTTTAAATCGTTTTTTGGCGCTAGATTTGGTTTTCATTTTAGGCATCTCTCCTTCGTTTTTATCTTGCTTATAAGATTTTTATTTAACTTTTTTTGGCGCAATAAACATAATCATACGTTTCCCCTCTAATCTAGGTAATTGCTCCACTTTTCCGTATTCTTCTAATTCCTGTGCTAATTTTAATAATAAAATTTGTCCTTGTTCTTTAAAAATAATCGAACGTCCTTTAAAAAATACAAAAGCTTTTAGTTTAGCTCCATCTTGTAAAAACTTAATGGCATGCTTCTTTTTAAATTCGTAGTCGTGCTCATCGGTCTGTGGTCCAAAACGTATTTCCTTTATTGTCACTTTTGTTGCTTTTGACTTTAAAGCTTTTTCACGTTTTTTCTGTTCATACAAGAATTTCTTGTAGTCAATAATTTTACAAACAGGAGGTTTTGCCTTTGGTGAGATCTCAACCAAATCCAATTCCTGTTCTCTGGCCAATTCCTTTGCTTTTTCAATAGGATATACACCAATTTCTATATTTTCGCCCACAAGACGAACCTCATCAACATATTTGATTTTCTCATTAATCCTATGCTGATCTTCTTTGATTACTCTCAACGGTCTTCTTGACCTACTTCTACGTATTGCTATGACTTTTGTTTTTTAAATTTAACTTATGGTTGTTTTAAGACCTTTTTTTATGTTGTATTCCTACTTCTAATGTTAAAAAGTTTTTAAGGTGCTAGCTTCTTCCGTTTTAATTAAAGAGATAAATTCTTCAATTGTAAAGGTTCCTATATCCCCTTCACCATGTTTTCTTACAGAAACAGTACCCTCTTGTTCTTCTTTCTCACCCACGATCACCATAAATGGTGTTTTTTTCATTTCTGCATCTCTAATCTTTCTCCCAGTTTTCTCGCTTCGGTTATCTACCAAGGCGCGAATTTCGGAATTTTCTAACGATTCTAAAACTTTTTCTGAATATTTTTGATATTTATCACTGATTGGCAATAAGATAACTTGATCAGGGGTTAGCCAAAGAGGGAAATTTCCTCCAGTATGTTCAAGTAGAACAGCAATAAATCGTTCCATAGAACCAAAAGGTGCTCTGTGAATCATCACGGGTCTATGAGATTGATTATCTGCTCCTTTATAGGTTAAATCGAAGCGTTTCGGTAAATTATAGTCCACTTGTATGGTTCCAAGTTGCCAACTTCTACCCAAAGCGTCTTTCACCATAAAATCTAATTTAGGTCCATAAAAAGCTGCTTCACCTTCTTCAATTATAAAATCTAACTTTTTATCTGTTGCTGCATTTATAATTGCTTTTTCAGCAATTTCCCATGTTTCAGCATCTCCAATGTATTTATCTGGATTATCTTTATCTCTCACTGAAACTTGCGCTGTAAAATCTTCAAAACCTAGAGAACCAAAAACATACAATACCAAATCTATGACCTCCTTAAATTCTTGGTCTAATTGTTCTGGAGTACAAAAGATATGAGCATCATCCTGGGTGAAGCCTCTAACACGAGTTAATCCATGTAATTCTCCACTTTGTTCATATCGATATACCGTTCCAAACTCTGCAAATCGTTTTGGAAGATCTTTGTATGAATAGGGTTTAAAGTTGTACACTTCACAATGATGAGGACAGTTCATTGGTTTTAGTAAAAACTCCTCATCCATTTTGGGAGTTTTAATTGCCTGAAAACTGTCTTCTCCGTACTTCTCATAATGTCCTGAAGTAACGTACAATTCCTTTTGCCCTATATGAGGTGTCATGACCATTTCGTAACCCGCCTTTTTTTGAGCCTTTTTTAAGAAATCTTCCAACCTACTTCTCAAGGCAGCACCTTTTGGCAACCACAGCGGTAAACCAGCACCCACTTTTTGAGAAAAAGTAAACAGTTCTAATTCTTTACCAAGTTTTCTGTGGTCACGTTTTTTAGCCTCTTCAAGTAATTCAAGATATTCAGTCAGCATCTTTTGCTTTGGGAAACTAATTCCGTACACACGAGTTAACTGATTGTTTTTTTCATCACCACGCCAATAGGCACCGGCAACATTCATTATTTTAATCGCTTTTATAATCCCTGTGTTAGGCACGTGTCCTCCTCTACACAAATCAGTAAAAGTACTATGGTCACAAAAAGTAATATCACCATCCGTTAGGTTTTCAATTAACTCAACTTTATAAGGATTATTTTCTTTTCTATATAATGACAAAGCATCTTCTTTAGAAACCTCACGCATGTTAAATTCATGTTTTCCCCGAGCAATCTCTAAAAATTTATTTTCTATAGCCTTAAAATCTTTTTCAGAAATGATTTCTTCCCCAAGATCTACATCATAATAAAAACCATTTTCGATTGCAGGTCCAATGGTTAGCTTTGCATTTGGATGAAAACTCAATATTGCTTCTGCCAATACATGGGCAGAAGAATGCCAAAACGCTTTTTTTCCACCTGCGTCATTAAAAGTATGAAGTATTAAAGAACCGTCTGTAGTTAATGGAGTAGTGGTTTCAATAGTCGTATTGTTAAATGTAGCAGAGATAACGTTTCTTGCCAATCCTTCACTAATGCTTTTTGCAACATCCATAGGGGTGCTGTTTTGAGCAAACTCTTTGATACTTCCGTCAGGTAAAGTAATTTTAATCATTTAATTTCACATGTTTAAGCTTGCAAAGATATTGAAAACAATTTTTCACACAATATATATGTGTATTTTATTAGTTTTTATTTGTGTTTTCCTTGTGTTTAAGTTTCTCTCTTTCTAATGATTTGTGAAAAGGGCTCAAATTCTCTAAAACTATCTTTAATAAATACATACATATATATGTATAATCCTTGGGTTGCATCTGTTGATTATAATATGGTTTATATTGAAGAGATATTCAGAATAGTGCTCCCTGTTTTTAGACTATTTTCTGATGTTTTAGGATATTTAAAAAAAAAGTAAATTTCTAAGGGTCTAGTATTAATTCAGTTAGGTATTTATTTGATTTTTTTTTTAAAAAAGGTTGCTTAAATAGTTGTGGGATTAAAAATGGGGTGTATATTTGCAGCCGCTAAGCCGGTTTTGGTTTTGTGATTAGAAAGTTCATTGATAAGTTGTATTGTTTTAGAGAGTATAATAAGAGTGTTTAGATTGTTAACAATTCGGCTAAATTATTTTAAATAATAATTTGGTTAATAGTTAAAAAACGTTGTATGTTTGCAGTCCGAATTTTTCTTAGTGACGTTCAAAAAAAACATTGGCTAAAAAATAAAAAAAATAAATATTTTTTCTTGTTAGGAATTAAATAGTTTATATATTTGCAGCCGCTAAGAAATACAGCGAAAAAAGTTCAGAGAGATTTTGGAAGATCGGAGTTAATTTTTAAACAGGTTAACACAAACGGTTGCTAGTTCGATTCTAGTGTTTCTACAAGATTATTTTAGATAGTATATCAATAGTTATATTGGTTTATTAAAGAAGATAATAAGTTCATTGAAAATATTGAAATTGACAGCGTAAACAAAGAGTAGAATAACCATAACTTTTTTTTTAAAGTTAAAATT
>Ga0206677_10003728_pt1 | contig 12716 bp, 2 predicted proteins | sample M130m12015metaG_FD_155475 | JGI IMG/M metagenome (GOLD analysis project Ga0206677, IMG submission 155475) | Ammonia-oxidizing marine archaeal communities from Monterey Bay, California, United States - M1 30m 12015 | ecosystem: Environmental > Aquatic > Marine > Intertidal zone | place: USA... | reverse complement strand
TCTCACGAGCTTTTTCTTGGTTGAGAAGAACCATCTCGGATTCGGCATATTGCATCTTATCTTTCCTCAACAAAATATCAGCCCACTTCTTCTTACAATGCCATCGCTCAAGCTGTTTTGCAGTGAAAGAACGACCCCTTCGCGGCGCTTTACGGTTCACAAGGACTGTCTTTAAACCGTATCCGATGATGAATCCAGTGCTGGCAGCAACCGCTGCAAGTGTCGTTGGGTCTTCGAGCATAATTTAGGCTCGATGAACTCCCTAATAATTGGTTCGATGAAGTTCAGGCGGAGGCAATACGGCTTACTCTTTTTTCCGACTTATGCGAATAAAATTCATTAGGAGGAGGATGAAGAAAATGTTCCACGCAATTACATTTAGCCCAGGATTCGCCTTCCATTTCCGCACGAATTCTGCTGCATTCTCAACTTCCAAGGCTGGATCAAAACTCGCGTACACTGTAACTGAATCCAAATGGAGTTGGACATAACACGAAGATTGTTGATTTTCACATTGAGTCCGATTTCCCAGGATTGGGCTGTAATGTAATTGTAACGACCCATCCTCGGCGTACATCGAGCCGTCCAGTACAATTGGCCGCACTCGTACGTCGTATACGCCCGAAGGGAAGGGTTGTCGGGGGTGAGTGCACTTGCCACTGTTGAATGCATCTTGGAATGCCCAAGAAAGAGGGAAAAATGTGCCACTACATTCAATATCAAGGCTATATGATTGCACTCCTATGGAGTTGAAGAACGTTAGATTCCAAACGACTGCTTCAATGCCATCCGGATCCTCGAAAGAGTCCATACAAGCGTTTAGAGAAAGTGTGGCGTCGCTTTGTAAAAATCCGTCAATTGAATTTATTGATGCGTCAAAGCCAAGTTGGCAGGCACCCTTATCGTATCCGGAAGGCAAATCTGGAGCGCGAAGGATTTGGTCCGATGACAGAATCAGATCCGAAACATCGGTTCGCTCCGTGACACCCAGCTGGTCACTGTACGTAAATTGGACAGCGAAAGAAGCCAAATTGAACAAGGGATTGACGTGGTAATCTAGACCTGAGTCAACCCGTACTGAAGAATGATTGATTGCTACTTTGACGAGCATTGTTCCGTCCACTCTCAGACGAATTAGTTCAATTTCACAATTATCTTTGGTGACCGATTTTGGAATCGAGCGATCGACTTCTGCAAATTGATATGTTGATGAACATTCAAGCCAATTATCAACGCCTGCATTGCCGCCCTTAATCATGAAGAATTGTTCTTGACCCGCAGGGGGGGCAAAACGGAACTCAAAGGAAGATTGGGCGTCTGTCTCATTTAATTGTGATTCGACAAAGTCGAACTCACCCCATGGTTCAGTGTGTTCGATTAATCTGATTCTCATTGGTTTTGCTTCTGAGAAACTGTCGTCGATATAAACAAGCAATTCAGAAGTGTAATATGGGATGTTGGGCAATAGGTTTGCACCATTTGAAACCGGAACTGATGAAGTTCTTGTGTCATCTGCAACCACGATCAGTCGGACTTCTCTCAATTCAGGTTGATCGATGTACAGCGAGAGCGGAATGGGTAAGTCAACAAGTCCCACACCCTCCCTCCTCCATAGACAAACAACCTCCCTTCGGGCAATATCCCCTGCCTCCTCCAAACAGAATGTTTTGACATCTTGGTTTCCTGTGAAACTAGGTGCATTAAATGTCGTTGAATTCACAGCGAGGATTGGCAGTGAGATGGAGGTGTTGCGTTGGAATTCATCGATCACACTGACATCGATCGAACCACTGGACAAGGTTGATGTGTTGATAACATAGTACCCCCCTTCAAGATTGTGATTTTGATTGATGACGATATTCATTCGAGTAACATCCACCACTCTGAACACGAGAGAACAGACATCGCACGAAAGAATTGAACCTTCCTCCGCAAGATAACCATTGGACCTCGATGCATCAATGGAAAGTATCGGGAAAGAGGTGTCATAGGTTATCGAAAGATTGTCTATTGTAAATATACGGCCTGCTGCATCTTTGAAATCGCCTGTCACGGACCAATTTCCTTCATCAAGGTAATTTGTGTCAAAGAGTGGAGATGTAACGGGCAATGTAGACACTCCTCCCCTTGTGAAATTTAGGTTCGACTTCACAATAGGCGCCTCACCCTCCCTCACCGAAAAGCCCATCAATTCAGAATTGAGCCCTGGTGTCATTATTATTGCACCTGTGAGCGCACATTGGCTTTGGCCAACACAACTCACACCGAACCATTTTGGATAGAAATCAGTGCGTAAAGAAACTTCAAGCGGAATTGAAGTAATTTGATTCCCAACCTTATCAGTTCCAATGATTGAAATGATAATGTCCTCATTATTGAAATACACAAGATCTTGGGATGAGAAAGTTGATGAAAAGGGGATGGATTGAGCTTTATTACCAATTACTGACGAAATCTCCACTTGGTAACTACCCAACAATGATGGCGTTGTGTCATCAGAGAGTTGGACCTCCAGTTCGCATAGGGGTGTTGCATCATACCTTGTTCCGGAGAACCAAGAACACTCATTATCAAAATTCATCTCTGCTGATGGAATGATGTGGTCGATTTCTAGAGTTGTCGTACTAAAGTGAAGGTTCCCTGCATGGTCAAGAATTGAAGTCTGAACCTCGATTTCAGCACAGGTTTCGAGGAACAACGCACTCAAATCGATCGATGTTGTGTCCAGGGCCTCGTTAACGAGCGGCACAGGGCTTCCCGAGCATAGCACGTTCACGGAAGAGGTGGAGAGATTCACATCTAAAGAGTTCGAAATATCGATTTCAATAATTCCATCAGCTGGAACATACGGGATTGATAATTGGATTTGGCCTCTTGGATTAAACCAAGAGACCGAATAGGTTGGCGCTTGGTCATCGACGGCGAGGGCATCAGTTTGCGAATAGATATTCCCAATCAAATCATGTGTTGTGATTTTTATCAATTCCGTGGCACCGTTGTTAGATTGAAGCGACACAGGACCTTGATTTGTGTAGTTGACCGTTTTGATTTTCAATCCCGAAACTGCAAAATGCTCCACTGTGATGGAGCATGAACTCTGCAAAGCATCAGCACAAGTCACGATGAAGAACCCATCGCTTTGTGCATACCCTTCGGAAAAAGACACCCCCGTTATATTGGAATAAGTTAATTCAGGAGCTGCATCATCGAATTGGACATTGAGCGAAACGGTTGCGATATTACCAAGGCCATCGACTGCCCTCAATTGAACACTTGAGGATGGAGGAGGGGGGGCGAACCATTGTCCATTCAATTGTGCCCAATTGGTGGTACCTGATGAGGACACCCAAGCGACCTCCGATACGTCATTAAGGTCATGGCAACTAAATTCACTTGCGAATTGTGATGATACAAACATTCCGTTCCCATTCCTTACTCCATTGGCCTCTAACGCACAAGTTGGACCTTCACTATCAGCCCAGAATGAGAAATTTATGTACGCTATGTTTCCAACTGGATCTGTGTATCTGATGCTTGCCGAACCATTTTGTGAGGCGTTGAGTGATATTAGGAACTGATTTGTGGTTTGAACCTCGCTGCACTCAATTGAGCCCACAGACGATTGGCATGAGAGATTGAGTGACAGAGGATGCTGAGGCGATGCCCTGAGAAGAACGGAACCGTCGAACACAAAGTCATTGCTTCCATTGAAGAACGCAGTCCCAATGTGGGAATTATCCAAACTAAGCAAACCTGGTTGAATCATCGTAATTGTTTGAACGGTGTAATTTGTAATGGTTGAGTGCCCAACGCAGTCGATCACGCTTACACGAACGAAGCCTGAGTAAGGTGCGACAGTGTGGTTTGTAAGTGCGTCCACTGGCAAAGAAACTGACCCTTGATTGGTTTGTAGGATTGCCGAATTTAGACAATAGTTATCGCTTACTCCCAACTCAATGATGCTTGAATTTAGGCCAATGTAAAGGTCCGAGCCAAACAAAGTTGTGTTACTTTTTGTGTTCAAGGCAAACGATGGTGGCGAGTTATCTAGAGTGAAGACTGTCGTGTTTGTCGCCGTCACACCCAATTCATTTTCGATGTAAACGGTGAGGTACTGAACGCCGGTGGTACCGTTGAATTGCGTGGACCCATTGGATGGAACATCGGGGGTGCATGATTGGTTTGAAATGCAATACAACATCGAAAAAATCGACGCCTCTGCGTCGAATGAGTCGAAGGTGAACGAAGGACCTGAGGCACGAACATATGTCCCAAACCTTGTATTCGGCCAGGTGACGTTTAATGAAGGTGGCGTGAAGTCATAAGTCAGATTTTGAGAGATCTGAGCAACGTTCCCAAATGCATCTGTGATCGAGCAACTGAGCACACCATCACTGCTTACGTTAGAGAGGGTGTTGTTGGTGATATTGGCAGTATTTCCAGTCCATTCCAACTCAATGCTCGGGTAAATCGCTCCAATTGTAGGCGTGCATTCAATGGATGATGCTGGACCAATGTGTATGGATGAACTTGTTGTATTGGAGCGCAGAGCATTCAAATCGGGTGGAGAGATTGAGCCATGATATGTCACATCAGTGCGAATTTGACGGAGATTCCCTACGTGGTCTTTGGCATCCAGGGTAAGGGTCAATAGGATCGCTTCTCCATTGAGCAAGCTACAGTTCGAGAATAATTCAGCCAACGTACCATTCATGGAATGAACATAGACAAGAGGGGACACTAGAATTTCACAACTATCTGAGCCACTTGTTAAGTTCAGCCCGACTTGGTCTATCGTGCTGTTAGAATCGCTGGAGTTGAACCAAAGGGTTGTATTGGTCCCTGCCCGCAGCGAAGAAAACCGTAACCCTTCGATTTGGAGCGTCGGCAAGAGAGCATCAACTTGGATTGTTGTATTAAACGAATTCATTAGCCCTAAATCATTGACGACATGCATGGTTAATTCATGCGTTCCATCTGTCGATGGAATGGTGAAATTCCCCATCGAATGAGCAAGTACAAACCCATCCCATTTCAAACTCAGAATCGCATTATGTTCCGTTGAATACCCGATATTGTAAACATCTGAGGGACGAACCATTTGTGGTACCGTGAGTGCAATTGTAGGAAGTTGTGTGTGATGAGTAAGTGGGAAAATAGTTTGATTTGAATTTCCAGCAAAATCTGATGAGAACAGATAGACGAGGTATGCTCCTTGTGAACGATTGATGGAGAGGGTGCGGTTTACCATAAGCGTGCATTCAGATGGAAGATCGGAAGTGTTTATTGCAATTTTATAACAGACACTTGCGATGTCCGAAGATCCCGTGAACACAACAATCGAGTGGTTGCTCGTGTTGTTAAGTGACAGGTTAGTAGAGGCCATGAAGTCAATCGATACTTCAGGTTTCGTTTGGTCAACAGACAGTATGTAAGAGGTTGATGAAACAAGTTGAGAGTTTGCAATCGCATGTATCTTCAACATTAGAGAGGATTCATTGAGGAGCCATGAAGGCAAGTCAGAGGTTGAAAAGGAAAAGGATGAGGTGTTGTTTGCGAGGTAAAATTGAGCACCGCTTTCGGATTCAAAGACGATGTTGCTCGATCGTAGACCTGTCGAATCATAGACTGATATTTGGAACCCTGAATTCTGTCCGATATACCCAAATGTGGACTGCGTAAGATTGATTTGAGGAGATGTAAAGTCTCGATTCAGCGCTGTAGAAGTGCTATTTCCTCTGTTGCCAAAGAAGTCAGAGGATTCAATGGTAAACCATACTTGCTGGGATGTTTCCGAAGGGAAGACAATGTCATTTGCATTTGTACTCTGAAATTCTGTTCCGTTATCGAAACTCCAATAATAACGAATCCCATGCCCAATTCCAGCATCGATTGCTTCTGCCCCCAAAAGGGTGGAATTGCCATACCAACTTGCGTTTGTCAACACCATTACTGGGCCTTTGAGGTCGAGCCTGAGTGGACCCGTAGAGGTTGTATTTTGCAACATTGTACCACCTTTTGTAACACGTAATTCGAGTCTAATATCTTGGCCATCTACGAGGGTGAAATTCAAATCATATAGATCCAAAGTGAGAGAACTAAGAAGCGTCCAATTGCTAACCTGGCCACCCTCGACATACCTCAGATGGTGAACAACATCCTGCCTAGGGTTGTCGACGAATATTGTGGAGAGTCCTGAGACGAATGTTACGTTTGCATTCTGACCGGTTATGATTGACAGATTGGATGGAAGCAAGTATGGAAGCCACTCAGATTGAGTGATGCTCAGATTTGAATTTCCAACCCCATCGACACATTCTACGAGAATTTGCATGTTGGAATAAGGCGTTTCAGGAAGGATATTGCCGAAGGTAGAAGAGAGAGTACCGCTAGAATTTGCCGAATATACAGTCATGCCATCGTTTCGGATCGATAAGGTGAGTTCGCTAGAGTACTCGTCAAAACAACTGTAGTTGAATGACGTCGAAGGAGTCAAGACGCCATCGAGAGGAGGGGCCGATAATGTTAGTTCTGGCTTGTAGTCATCCCTAAACAGCGTGATATTCGTCTGGTTTCCGATGTTTCCAACTGAATCAATAGAGACACAAGACAAGGTCGCCCATTCTGTTGAATTGAGCAAAGAGATAAACTGTACAATGGATTGATCTGAGGTAAAGGTTGAGTTCAACAACGCTGAACTACACATGGTTTCGGAGGTTGTCGACCCGCCGTCCACACCAGATGTAATTGTACCAAGTGTAGCAGAGCGTCCCACTATGCTACCGTTGTTAAGCAAGTACCCTGCTGGTATATTGATTTGCGGAGCACCCGGACCTGTTCGATCCACGATAAGCAGGATTACAGATTGCGAACATCGTGACAATTGGTCACATATATCTAAAGCAACTCGAACTTGGCCCTCAGACAAATTTACGAGATTTTGTGATGAAGTCGATTGGTTGATAGTTGAATTGATGAGTTCGGTCGAATTGGCAAGATGAGTAGCGGTGAGATGAACACTTATTCCAGAGAGCCACCCTGTAGACGGAAGTATAGAAAAAGATAGATTGGAAGAGACGTAATTCAAATGATGATTGGAATGGAAGGAAATCGACGCTGTTGGAACTCCATGCACATAGTCGTAAGAACTGGTCGAAACATTTGCAGTGTTTCCAACATTGTCTTCAGCCACGACATAAAATGTAACGGTCCCTTGCGAGGTTGCGGTAAAAAGGCCTGAAAGAAGGTGTGATGCACTGTTCCCACTCAGTGTGCGATGATGCCAAGAATCTGTGCCGCCGACAGTGAATTTTGCCACAATGGACTTCAAAGAGCATCCAATTGTATCTGAACATGATGAATTTAAGACGGTCGATTCCGAGAGAAGAGTGCCCACAAGGATGCCAAAATTAGTAGTGGGTACCTCCGCATCAACCGACCCGTTGGACCACATAATCGGACCTAAATTACCGAGCAAGTCAATACCCCTGCATTGCAATTGAAAAGCCTCGACTGAGCCATAGGTGCTGGAGGGAGTGAGGGTTCCAAGAGCACTTGCATTAAACCATGATGATCCATCCCAACTGCACGATGTGGAGCGAATGCCAACGCCTCCTGCATCATCGCCTCCACTGTTCAAACTAATCCCTGATGATGGGCCAAGGAAAATATTGCCATTCTTTGTAGAGGTACGGCCAACAAATTGCATCGAAGGCGCAGTTGTGATCTTCCGATCGACGATGTATTGAGACACTTGGTCGTGTGTCCTTCCGAGGGCATCTTGTGTGCTTATGTTAAGGAAAATGGTCCCATTCACGAGGTTGGTCGCCGCCGTAAAGGAATAGACTGTTGTCAAATTTGTTTGTGTTGAAAGGACTGTCCCTCCCGTCCCACCCAAAGTAATGTTTGAGACTGCGGCTAGACCTCCGTGGGCCGGTGGGGTAATAGTCAAAGAGAAATTATCTCCCAGGTAATTTCCAACAACGTCTCCAGAGACAGCGACCCCAGTAACAGGAGAAGTGGTGTTCAAATTCCACTCAATACTTGTCGTGCTATTGAGATTCCCAAGAACGTCAAACGTTCTCAATTCGACATCGACAATCCCATCGGAGAAATTGCTTCGCAATGATTGAAGGGATCCGGTCCAATTATCAGTGGAGATGAGCTTTGTCTCTTGCCATGAATCCACGCCATCGGTCCAAGTGAGGTTCATTTCTGTATGCGAAATACCTAGAGCGTCATAACTAGAGAAAGCGATTGTGCTGGTTGGTGCTATGACTGATTGGGAAGAAGGAGAAAGCGAATGAACTGGTGAGATGGAATCAACAGAGAAATTGAACCAAGAATGATTGCCAACATTGTTGAGGAGGTCGACATTCTTGCATCTTAATTGGTATGAAACATGTTGTTCACTGACATAATCCGGGGAAACTCCCTCTGTGGTTGATGCTGTGAACCAATTTGAGCCATCCCAACTACAACGAGTCATTTGGTAACCCACCCCTCCGGGTGAATCAAGACGGTTGCTGAGAGAAATGGTGGAGGAAGGGCCAAGCCAAATTGTTGAATTCACAGAACGATTGTGTCCTAGAGTCGAGTATTGTGGAAGTGGTGAAACGCTTCCATCAACCGTATACAACCATGATCGGTTTTGCAGCCTCCCATAGTTATCGGTGATGGCCACAGTGATTTCGACCTGGCCTTCCTCTAAATTTGAAAGGCTTACCGTGGTCTGTGAGGTTGTTGATCCTTGGGCGATGACTGTTCCATTGCTGGAGCTTATCGTATAATCAATAGTGTGAGTGCCGACCCCATCCGAACTGCCCCCTATCGTAAAAGAGACGCCATCCGTGCTGATATGTGAGCCATAGACTCCACTGCCTGCTGAAAGAGAGGGGGTCGGTTGTTGGGTCGTAAGCATCCAACTATACCCTTGAGATGTTTTGGTATTTCCTAAGGAATCTGTCGTAATGAGGGAAGCGGAAACGACACCTGCAGAAAGTGTCCCAAACATCGATTGGACAGTGGTGTTCCAAAGAGCCGAACCACGAGTATCATTCCGATAAATTGTAGTTGATCCATCACTCCACTGGAGTTGAAGTTGATTCATAGCGATACCTGAGGGATCAGAAGACGAAACATTTAGCAGTGTATAAGGAGTCACATACGCCGAATTAGGATTCAGTGCATGGGCTGGTCCCTCTGAGTCGAGGTAGAAACTGAAGTTTGCCAGTGCCCCTACGTTTCCAAACAGATCAACATTCTGGCATTCGAGGAGTAAATTTGTCGAAGTGGATTGGAAAGTGGGTAGTCCGAGAAGATCTCCATTTTCAACAATAAACCAAGTGCTTCGATCGAATGTACATGATGCGGTAGCACCACCCACGCCGGTACTATCGTCAACGACATTGGAAATTCTAATTTTGGAAGACGGTCCAAGGCGAATTTGTGAGCCATTGCTCACATTCAAACCTTCAACACTGAAAAGCGGAATTGCGGTATTCGTTGTGTCGACTGTGAAAAACCACCTTTGGGTTTGGTTACGGCCGAGCATGTCACCAGTGGTGATGTTCAACAACGCATTCCCATCTACTGAGAAATTTGGCTGGAGCGATGTTAGGCTGGAGGAATTACCAGAAAAAAGCGTTGTCCCATTAAATTGGAATGTGTAATTCATCCATACTCCGGCCCAACCGGATGTCGGAGGGCTAAGGCGAAGGGTTGAATTTGTTCCCGGGAGGAATGAACCACTTGCATTCACCAATTGAACGCTGCTTAGTGGAGAGGTTGTATTCAATTGCCAAGTATGCCCAGCAACAATTCGTGAATTACCGACGATGTCCGTTACCCGGGCCGTCAGTCGAACTGTACCATCGGGTGCCTGGGGAAATATTTGATTCACAGTGGTGGACCAACTCGCAGTTGCTTTCGTATAATTTTGATATAGGTTTGTCGTACCATTCGACCAAGTAAATTCAAGCCCAAGAAGACCCACTCCAACAGTATCTTGGCCTTGGAGCTGAAGCGCGGTTGAAGGAGAAATCCGATAGCTAGATGGTGGCGAAATGGAGGCAGTGGGTTTGACAAAATCTAAACTACCGTTTGCCCATGTTGTCGGCCCATGATTACCAAGAAGGTCAACTGCTCTACATCCAAGAACGAAATTCGTATTTTGTCCAGCGGTTCCTTGCGGTTGGATCGGAGAACCAAAAGAACGAGCCCACTGAATTCCAGTCGTAGTACATTCAACGAAGTCTGCGCCTACGCCGCTGATGTCATCGAGCGAAGCAGTGTGTTGCATGACCCCGGCCGGACCCAAAATTAATGCTGTCGTGTTCACATACGACCCTGATGTGAAAATTCCAACTGATTGTTGATTGTCCCCATCAACAATCCACGTGTGATTGAAATGTGAAGTGGTGTTAAGTGCTCCAGTAGTTACAACATACAGTCTGATATTGTCACCGTGAGAAAAATTATAATCAACTGTAGTTAAGCCAGATACGTTCCCACTGGAAACAGACTGATTGGCTTGATACAGCATGTATGTTGCTGTAGATTGGACGCCCTGTGGAGCAAGTAAGACAGAGAACTCAGGTGCTGCAAACACGCCGTAGGTGTCCGAACGTTCGTAAAGCAAGGTGAACGGCAATGATCCATTTGTTTGAGCCCATTGTGTCATCGAGGATGCTGTATTTCCAAGTTCATCTTCTGCCAAAACATGGGCTCTGATAATTGAACCATTCAAGAAGGAGGGGACGGAACTTGTGCCGTTTGTGACCTGATACCATGAACTCAGATTCCCATCATATGTTTCCCAACGAACCAATGTCTCGGAAACTTGACAATCGTCCTCAACTGTGTAAAGCAATTGGTTGTTAACAAGAGTAGCATTCACAACTGGTCCAGAATCATCGATAAGGACTGCCCATTGACTAATGTTGGAGGAGAGACCCATCTGGTCTGTTGCTCGAAGACGAACAGTGTCATTGAATCCGGAGGGGAAACTTCGAGGGCCGGAAAACACCTGCCATGTACCGTTCTCCATAGTCTCTATTGAGGAATCGCTGTCGCTATCAAAAGACGAGGCCGACAAAGTCCAGTTTGCAGAAGTGCACATTCCATTTCTATACCCCGTGGTCAGCGTTGTGAGTTGGGGAGGGGATGAATCAATACGGAACGAGAAATTGAACCAATTTTGATTCCCGACTCTATCATTGCATTGTACACTCGCACCCATGGTTTGATTCAGTGCGACGAGAGAGGGATAATCTTGGGGTGATAAATCAAAACTATTGTTTGATGAATTAAAGTTTAAATTGTGAATCTGGCCATACATGGATCCAAAACCCGACAGAGAATCACTGCACTGTATTCGCAATGGAACCGCATCAGAGGTCAAAAGAACGCTTCTGTTTGCCACGTAGCGTTGCACCGGCTGCCCGATAGATGTCGCTGAAAACGTGGGCGAATCCGCATCAATCGAAATTGTCAGTGACTTCCAAGATTCGAGGCCTGAACTCGCATTTGATCGATATTTCAATTCGACAACAGAAGTTGAGGAATTCAAATTAAATGGACCCTGATATATGGTCACATTCCCGTTCGCTCCTAATTTGTACTCTGTTGAATACAAGGTCGAATTTGCAGGTGTTGTGGCGTTGAGAATAATGTTCGGATTCGCTGATGTGAAGGCAAACCCATTGTTGGCAGTTGTACCAAAATAAGGCGTTGAGAACGAGACCGAGGTGCCCGGAGGAGTAGTAGCTGATGCGACTGGGACATTCGCCCATGTCATTGACAACATCATTGCAACAAAAACGATAGAAGTGATTTTTTGCCTCAGAAAATCACCTCAATTCCAATAAAAGGAGTTCACCGACCCGTACAGCCTCGGGAAGTGAAAGGAGAAACAATGCCATGAGAACATGTCCTATTTGTGATTCCAGACTTCCTCCATCGTTCAAGCAAAAACTTTGGTAGTATGCAAGTCGGAGCGTAAGCAAAGTAGAAACTGTCATGAGAAGGACATAAGACTGTGTTAGTGAATCAGGCACCAGCGATAATTCCGCCGGTGACAAGCCAGACGTGAGTGCAAAGATATTGATAACGAGGTATGCAAAAATAAATTGTATTGTCTTTTTATTCTCGTGTAGATAGGTCCCCAATAGTGGTTCAAACAGAAATTTTCCTATTAACGGCAAACAAATATAAAAGATGATATGTTTTTGAGTCATTCCGAAATTTGAAAATGACAACAAGAAAATCAAAATCGATAAAGCGAAAAGAGAACTACTATACCTCACTAAATGATATTTCCCAATAGGATAACGACGGTAGAAACGACGAGTGAATGCTATGTTCTCTCTGCGCTTATTAATTTGGATAACCAGGAGTTCTTGAAAGAAAAGTGAGAGAAGCGTGATGATCAGGATCATTGAGTTAAGATCTATACCCAATTTTGGAGCAAAAATAGGAGAGGCTGCGGCTGCCAATGAGCCACACACCAACACCAAGAAGTGACTCATAAGAGACCTCTCTTCGAGTGATGTATTTATCAGTTGTCACAACGAGTAAATATGTGATTTTGAGGTGCAGGAGTACACCATGCCAGTGAGGTTTGAAGCGATGAAATGAAACACCATGCCTTCTTGGAAGGGTCGAGGGTGAACATGGGTATTTCTGAGCGCATGGGCGATGTCCTCGGTTTGGCCGTG
>Ga0206677_10003727_pt1 | contig 12717 bp, 17 predicted proteins | sample M130m12015metaG_FD_155475 | JGI IMG/M metagenome (GOLD analysis project Ga0206677, IMG submission 155475) | Ammonia-oxidizing marine archaeal communities from Monterey Bay, California, United States - M1 30m 12015 | ecosystem: Environmental > Aquatic > Marine > Intertidal zone | place: USA... | reverse complement strand
GGTGGCACGATGAGGTAGTCGAACGATCCAAAGGCCAAAAGATATGGGGTGCTCAGCTACCGTGGCCTAAGACGCATGACACTTTTCGTTTAAGGCAGGGAGAACTAACCATATTCGGTGGCGCTAATGCCTCCAAGAAATCCCTAATTTGCGGAGAGATAATCTTAAGCCTACTCAAAGAATCTAAGGTCTGCCTCGCGTCTCTTGAAATGAAGCCGAGCGAATCCCTGTACCGGATGTTAATGCAAGCCGCAGGGACGCAGGATGGTACACCTGCCGAGTCGTTTATTCAGGAGTTCTCGGCGTTCGTTGATAAGAACCTAGTCATATTCGATCAACTAGACACGGTAAAGCCTGAGAGAGTGTTGTCCATTATTCATTATTGCGTGAAGGAATTGGGCTGCCGATATGTCTTCGTTGATTCCCTCGCGAAATGCGGCACTGGCTTTCAGGATTATGTCGCCGAGACAGAGTTCGTTAACAAGCTACAGCACTGCGCCAAGACTCTAGATGTCGGCATCATACTAGTGGCTCATATCAGAAAGCCCCCACAAGCTGACGACAATTGGATACCCGACAAGTATTCCATTCGCGGAGCAGGGACGCTGACCGACATGGCAGATAATGTCTTGCTAACCTGTAGTAACGCGAAACGAAAACAGCTAAAGGAATTAGCCAAGATGACCGAACTAGATGAGAAGCAGCAAGAGTTTTTATCCAAACATAAAGACCAGAAACTCATCGTAGCCAAGCAAAGGCACTCTGGTGGATGGGAAGGCACATACAATTTTTACTTTCACGACAACAGCTTACAGCTAACCGAGCAGGAGGATCGGCCTCGCAGGTTTTATTTCAACACAATTGTTGACAAGGACATTTAATATAGATTACGATGATTACACATTCTGAGGAGGATGATATGAAATACATTAAAGAGTGGCTCGCCCAAGAAACAACCGCAACACAATATCTTATTGACGGTGACATAGATTGGGACGTAGTACCCCAAGATGACATCGACAAGATGATCTTCTCTGTACTGCATGACGCAGATGCCAACGAGTATCTGTGTGACATCATGCTCTACCATGCCGACCCTGAAGTCCTGCGCGGCTGCATCCATAAGTTAATTACGAACAAAGCTGACACGCTTACTTACTCTGTCATCTTCAGAGGTGAGATGCGCGAGGCTGTTCTATCCTTCATTACGGATGTTGCCACTCGCGAGATCGGCATAGCTGAGACTGCATTAGCTGTGTACGGCCACGAGTATGCGACTACTGAGCAGGTCATGCACAGCATTCGCGATGACCAACACGAACAAGCATATTTCTAGGGGGATATCATGAAACAATCTGAATCAATAGCAAACCTAGCAGCCGCGATGGCTGCGGCACAGGGTGAGATGGGGGCAGCAGTCAAAGGCTCATCAAATCCATTCTTCAAATCTAAGTACGCATCACTTGGTGATGTCATCGAGGCCGTCAAAGCTCCGTTCGCCGCACATGGGTTAAGCTATGTGCAGTTCCCTGTAAGTGGTGAAGGTTCTGTAGGTCTGGCTACTAGGCTGATGCACTCCTCTGGCGAGTGGCTAGAGCAATCGTTCTTTATCCCTCTCGCGAAGATGGATGCCCAATCTGTCGGCTCATGCCTTTCTTATGCAAGGCGCTATAGTTTGCAAGCCATTGCGGGAACTCCGTCCGAGGATGACGATGGTAATGCTGCATCTGCTAAGCCTAAGCACCCATCACATCCCGCAGCGAAACAGTCTGCGCCAGATTTCTTTTAATGAGAAGGGATGTACGATGCGGGACTTGCAGTCAATGGGTAGAGCCAAATTACTACCCGTTCTGCAAGCCTTGCAAGGATCTAATAGACCTAACTAACAAATTGTGGAGGACTCATGAGAATAATAGATTGCGAACAGGGAAGTGATGAGTGGCTGTCAGCTAGGTTAGGTGTCCCGTCTGCCTCACAGTTTTCTAAGATAGTTACTGGCAAAGGGGGTAAGTCCACACAGGTAGAGGCTTACATCAATCAGCTAGTCGCTGAAGAGCTAACAGGCGAGACTACACTGGTCTACGTCAACGAACACATGAAGCGCGGCACTGAGCTAGAGCCAGATGCGCGTGAATTGTACGAAGCCCTGACAGGGAATACTGTTCAGGAGCTAGGGTTCTGTCTGCACGACACTGTGAACGCAGGTTGTTCGCCAGACGGATTAGTGGGGGAGGATGGTGGTTTGGAAATCAAATGCCCTGCCCCTGCTACGCATGTTGAGTGGGTGAAGGCAGGAGTAGTACCTTCTAAACACTTGCAGCAGATCATGGGGTGCTTGTGGGTCACAGGCCGTCAGTGGTGGGACTTCATGTCCTATCACCAGACCATGAAACCTCTGATCATTCGTGTTGAACGCGATGAGGAGTACATAGCAGCATTGGCAGAACATGTAACCAATGCAGCATTAAGAATCAAACAAGATGTTAACCAATACTTTCAGTAGGAGAATGTGATGAGTGATTACGATGATACAAACCGTGGCGCACTGTTCAAGAACGAGCGCAAAGAGGCTGAGACGCACGCTGACTACAATGGCACGATCAATGTAGCCGGTCAGGAATACTGGCTGAACTCGTGGCTCAAGGAATCTAAGAACGGTAAGAAGTATATGAGCCTGTCGGTCAAGCCGAAGGATGTTCAGTCTGCACCTGCGCCCAAGGTGGAGGTTGCTTCAGAAGATATACCCTTTTAATTTAGCGGGGGCGCAAGCCCCCCTTATCCTTGGAGGATGATATGTTGTTTTTTAATTCACACAAGAAAGAAGTAAGCCCGACAAGCCATCAACCCGTTGCAAAAATTGATCGCAGACAGATTGCTGTATACATTCCTGAAGAGCTGTACAGCGCGGTTCAAATGCACAAAATTAAACTTGGGAAAACTGCTACAGATATTGTGATCGAATGCCTTACTCTAAGCATGGAGTTTCTTGAGCCAAAGGTCAGGATGACTTCCGAAACACATGCTGAGTTAATGTCACAGTCTAGGCAAGAACAGCGTAGAATTGAGCAAGATATGTTGAATGATGCGGAGACATTAAGAATTGAAAGCAAGCTGCCTATACCTGACAAGACAGTGGCTGTTCCATCTTCACGCCCGTTTTACTATGTTGCTCTCAAAACATTAAAAACAATGGAGGTAGGCGAGTCTTGTGTTGTTGAAGGCGAGGCTCAACGAACTGCTGTTTTAAACGTAGCAAGAAAATTAAACATGAAATTTACAACTAGAAAACTTTCTAAGTCGAAAAAAGATCTGTCTATTCGTGCCTGGAGAATAGCTTAGGAGACAATGATGCACATTGGAAACGCAATAAGAAATGCTCATTACATCACTAAGATCAAGCATATTGTCGTTGCGAGGGAGATAGGGGTGAGTGCAGCTAACTACTCTCACTCCCTGACTCACAAGGGGATGACAGTGAAACGTTACAAAGAAATCTGTGACGCGCTTGGCATGAGCATGGACGATGTGTTTAAAATAGGAGAAGAGTATGCTGACGGCGACTCAAACTAATAAACAGGTTAGAGATAGATTAGAGAAAGACTTGGAGTTGTTCTTCAGCAAGGGCGGGGAAGTTAAGCACTTCCCTTCCTGCACCTACTCCGATCATATATTAACAGAAAAGCAACGGTTCGATGCTCGCTTCGGCCAGAGGGGGAAGAAATGACAGATATCAATCAAGGGGATTTCTGGGTCGTAGATGACAGGCGTTCGCTTGAAGCCTTCATCAAGATGATGACCCAGATGTACGAGGAGAAGAAGTATCTGACACTCAAGATCAAGGGCGGTAAGACCAGAACCTCAGCTCAGAACAACGCACTGCATGTTTACTGCCGACTACTAGGCGAGAAGCTGAACGACTCAGGCTATGATATGAAGCGAGTCATCAAGCAGGAGGTAGATATACCGTGGTCACCTTCTCTCGTGAAGCAGTACCTTTGGAAGCCCATTCAAAAAATCGTAGCCAACGAAGATTCTACCGCGAAAGTGGGGTCGGATGATTACTACAACACCTACGCTGTCCTTAGCCGACACCTTAGTGAAAAGTTCGGGGTGTTCGTTGAGTTCCCGAGTAAGCGCAAGTGATTGTCTTTGATGACTTCAGCCGCGCGTTGGAGGAAGCAGAATGGTGCGCGAATGATGAGCGGGTTTTGTATTACGTCTTTCCATTCAACGATAAGTACATGGTGCGCAAGAAGCACGGCGGTTCACCTAAACCCAAGCGCCGACACATCGAGGTAGGGTTTCATCACAGGAAAGCAGGGAGGAAGCCCCATGTTTGAGATTACTTGCCTAGCTATGGCTATCTACTTCGAGGCTAGGTCTGAACCCTTGGATGGGCAGGTCGCAGTAGCTAATACCATCCTAAATAGAGTGGAATCTCCTAAGTTCCCCGATACCCCTTGTGAAGTAGTCCAACAAGGCAGGTCATGGATGGGTCATATGCTCCGAAATCAGTGCCATTTCAGCTATTACTGCGATGGTAAGCCCGAAGTAATAGTAGACCAAGGGGCATACACTTTAGCCCTCAGTATTGCGGTAAATTGGCCTAATCTCGTTGACATAACGAGTGGTGCTACCTACTATCACAGAGATGACGTTCAACCCTACTGGATAAAAAGCCTAAACATCAGCCGCAAGATTGGGCGGCATATCTTTTATAACTAGATGCATTTGAGGCTAGAGAATCATGAATGACCAACCGCAGTACAATCCACCGGAAGATGTAAAGGCTGTAGCTAAGACATACTCTGTCATGTCGAAGCTGTTTAGTCTCGCACTAATCAAGCTGCGCTACGATAAAATGAATACGGCGAGCCAGATTCGAGCCGAGAAAACCATGTTCGCATTGCTTCACGAGAGAAACTGGGATGCCAAGAGCGATAGATAGGCGAAAAAAGCGCAAGTCGAAGCCGAAAACCAAGACTAGCGCGATGTTAAGGCAGGAGTGCTACAGGGCTATACAGAAGCTCGCGAGGATAGCTGCGGCAGATGATGATGGGTACTGTAGCTGTGTCTCTTGTGGAGTTAGCAAGCACTACACGCAGATGCAAGGCGGTCATTTCATACCAAAGGGCAACTCATCGTACTGGGCATTAGAGATAGAGAACATCCATCCTCAATGTGCAGGGTGCAACATGTGGGGCATGAGACACGGTTCTGCTGCTCAAGAGTATACGATGTGGATGGAAGACATGTACGGAAGAGACTTTGTCAAGGACATGATTGCTAAAAAGTCGTCCCCTGTGAAGAGGTACAAGGCAGACTACGAAGAGTTGTTGTCAGGGTTCGTGGAACTTATTAGAGCGCACAAAAAAAGGTTGGGCGAATAATGGATGATGAAATCTACATAGAAATGGTGTCCTCTGACGAGGCTTACGAGTGGATCAACGACATGGTGCAAACCCTTGAGGGTCATGACCGTGATGTCATAGGGACGATAGCGTTGATGCTTGAAGACCTAACCGAGTTCGTAAACAAGAATGAGTTCATGAAGAAGCACTTCATGCAGTTCATTGAAGATAAACATGACAGCGAGGAGTTACTACATTGAGCGCAACCGACCATCAAGTAGCGGGTGACCACTACAAGAAGCTAAAGATTCAACCTATTGAATACATCCTCGCGAATGAGATGCAGTTCTGTGAGGGGGCTATCATCAAGTACATCTCTCGATGGAGAGACAAGGGAGGGGTTGAGGATCTAAGGAAGATCAAACACTTCTGCGACTTCTTGATTGAGAACGAGGTTACGGAAGAACCCCTCGCCCAGATGAGCGAGAGGCGCGTCCCTAAGTTCTAGTCGAGGCGCTGTTTTTGCTCGAACTCCATTGCTTTTTCTAAGCCGCCGCCAAAGAAGTTGTACCAGACTTTGCCGATTACAGGTAGCTCTCGCATCACTTTGGAGTCGCTACCTACAAACTCGCCAGAAGCAACCTTCCAAACATCTTCTCCGATTGCATTAATCCAATCTGTAGGCGGAGCGATAATCTCCCCCACCGCAGTGCCTATCTGGCCTTTGCCAACATACTTGTCCATGACGTACTGGCTACCACCAAAGACTTTAAACAAGTTGTCAATGTAGTTATCGGGTATGTCATCAACCGATCCACCCTGACCGCGAAGCATGTCTTTAGCCTCTTCAACAGTTGCTCCCATCATCGGGATAATTGTCATGTAGGCTACTAAGTTTTTAACGCCCTCGGCTTTGTTGCCGGATTTAATCTCTTGCACAATATCTCTGCGCATTACGTCTAGCTGCTTAATGGCAAATGTTTTTAACGAGTAGAAGATTCTGCCATTGGGGTTGCGTAAATAGTTTAATGGCATTTCCGAAAGACTGATAGGCTGTACGCCCGACAGCTCGTTAAATAACATTAGCTTTACATTTTCGGTAATGTTTCCTGCGCGAAGATCGCTCATTGTGTTTTTAAATTCGTCACCAAGCATGACTCCGTACTTTTTGCGCAATGACTCTACTCCGTCTGCGCTGTTGGACATGCCTTTGAATTTTCTAAAAGACGAATTGATTAAAGTGTTTTTACCTAATTTATCAATGGCTTTAAATCCTACAGCGCCAAGAGTTTTGTCTAGCAATTTTGCGGTCTTGCCTACAGTTGAAAGCTCCTGACCAATCACCTTGTCCAAGCCAAGGTCAGAAAGGTCTACGTTTTTTCGCCCTAGCATAGAAGCAATCGTATGCCTAAAGCCATTAATATAAGCAGACATGCCAATATCGCCAATCTGTGTTAAAGCAGAAAAGGGATTTCCAAGTGTAGTTAAATAGCCTATATTTCTAAACGCTTGATTGATTTTGTTTGCACTGGCTTCGCCTAAACCAAACCGTGCCTCAAGAAGCTCTGCCATTCTGCCCATGTCATCCGCAGCCATCTCGCCTTTCGCGACAGCGTCATCCAAGTATCCACCTATAGAATTTCCAAGGTTCATTTCTTGAACGCCTGTATCTTTGATGCTCGAGCCTCTGCCAAAAAACTTTCTCTTGTGCAGATCGTTAACAGATTTCATGATGTAAGAATTTAGCGCCGTCTTAGGGTCTTGGTATTGCTCTATTAATCTGTCGTCAATCTTTGCTACAGTGCGCTGCCCAGTAAATCCGGGCTTTGCGTCTACCACAATTGGCTTTCTTCCGCGCATGACCTGATTAATAATATCAATCCTGTCGCCAGAGCCAAGGTCATCTGCTGATTTCAGTCCTAGTGATTTTGCTTTTGCCGCGAAGGCTCTATCAATTTGGCTTTTATCTGTAGCGTTAATTGATTTAAGAAACTCTTTGTAATCTTTTAACTGGCGCGGAAAATAATTTTCTACATAACCAAGGTCTTCATACCCTGCCTCTTTTGTTAGTCTTTTATGAATCGTTCCTAGCGTTTCTCTGGCAGCTTCCATGTACTCTGAGCTATTGGCATCGTACCTGCTCATCTTGGAAACAGCGTTATCAAACTCACCGTTTGCTAGGTCTCTTGCAACAGAGCGAGCGTCTGTTTTGCTCATCTTGTCCAAGACCTGTGTCAAAGGTTTGACTTGCTCTAAATACTTTGACGAATCTGTGGCAATATTATAGTCAGTCTTTACTAATAGAGAATGCGCTTTAGGGCTAATGTTTTTAACGCCAGTTGATATAACTCCTAAAAAGTTTTCTGCCGTCTTAGACATTCCTGCTGCCGCTGATGGCGCAATGTTTGCTGCCCTAGCCTCAATAACCATGTTTGCATTTTCAACAGAGGGTACTTGTAGTTTTCTGTCAGACAAGATTAAAATTTCGTCAAGCTGTTCTTGATCGATACCGAGTCTGTTTTGAACGGTTGTATTTATTTCGTCTAGGCTTTCAACCCCTGCGGCTCGCTGTTCAAAAACAATTTCCTCAATGTCATCAAACTGTTTGTCTGCTTTTGTTTTTGCTTCGGGGGAGTTTCTTTTGATTAACGCTTTTCGCGTAGCGGGTGTAAGCGTTTTAATTACAGCAGATGTTGCGGGAGTGGCAATTGCTCCAAGCGCAGCAGCAGATGCAAGCTCCTGTGGGTTTACTTCTCCGGTTTTGGCAAGTTGTTCTAGCGCGCTGTACTCTGCGCCAAACGCAGCGCCTACTGCGGCGAGACCTTTGTATCCTTGATAAGCTTTGGATATAGGAATCAAAGTAGTAGGACTCATTAACGAGCCAATGATCGTACCCGCAATACCCGCTGCACCGCCCATGCCTTCTTGCTGAGAGGCTTCGGGATATTTTTGTTGAAGTTGAATTTCTTTTGTCCGCTCCATTACCCTTCGCCTCACATCGGGCGAAGAGTTCATGTATTGCTTGCCATAAATTTCTTCTGGTGGCGTATAAGTCAGACCCTCGCGAAGGTTAATCCCTATCTTTCCCATTGGGAATTCGCTTGCAAGATACGTTAAAGCGTTGCCAAGGTCTGTGTCAGCAGATTCGTAGGCATAAGCAAACTTATCAAATGCAGACGGCTCTTTTGATGGGAAGCTAATATTTAAAACTGCTTGCGCTTCGGGAGATATCTCGTCAAACTTTTTAGCAGCAATAAGCTCAAGGTCGGCTGTGCTGAGTGTAGATAAATCTGCCATTAGTTCACCACTATTGTTGACGAGCCATTACATTCTGTCTAGCTTTCTCAAATGCTGCCGAATTGTACGCAGAGCCTTTGGGCTTAATTTTTTGATACTCTTCAACCACTAGCTTTTGAATCGCTGCATTGTTTTGGTCTGTGACGTTTTGTTGCGCTGCGTTTAAATTAGTAAGTTTTAACAATCCGCTGCTCATTTGCGTGTAGCCTACAGGAACTTCATCTAACTTAGCGGCATCCTCTTTACTAATAGTGTCAGGGAACTGAGGAGAAGCAGGTGCAGTCCCCGCTAATTGAGCAGCAGCCGCTTGAGCCGCTGCTTCTGCGGCTTCGGGATTGTCGTTTAATGAAGACTCTCCTGCTATGTCTTGCGCCATCTCTTCAATATCTACTTCTAATAAGTCTGCGCCAGTGCCTGTAGTAATAGATGCTTCGACTAACTCTAGAATTTCGCTTGGAGTTTTGTTTATGTTGTCAGGCATGGAGCTAAATTTTCCAGCAAGTTCTAAGAGCTTTGCTTCGCTTAATTCTGGATCACCACCACCAGACCACCAGCCTTTTGTTTTAAGCATTTTGTTTAATACTGGTCGTTCCCTAGCTAACTCTAAGTAACTATCTTGCTCGCCTTTGGGTATTGGTTTAAATTCTGATTTTGGCGTTGCTCTAAACTTTGCAGATTGAATGGCAGATACGTCACGCATTCCGTCTTTTGGATCAAGCACTCCATTTTCAATCCCAGTTGCTATGGCTTCATACTCCGTACCGAGCTTTCTAACTGCCTCTGCTAATGTGGGCAAGTTTTCTCTGTAGTTCTGCGCATCAATAACAGCCTGACCTCGTTCAGAGATTTGCAAAGCAGCACTTGCTTCTTGCAAACCAGAAGCTCTCAGACTTGCTTCTTGCGTTCTGCGAGTAAGGTCTCTGTCTTCTGCTTCTGTTCTTAATCTTGCAGCTTCTTGACGCAGAGTAGCGGCGCGAAGAGGGTCTATAGACTGCACCATGTTTGCTGCTTGTAGCATGCCCGCAGGAGTAGAGGTATTTACTTTGCTCAACGCTTCTTGGAGCTTCTCCCCCGTAGTCCTTGGATCAATTCCAAGCATAGGCTGTACTGCACGGCGTAAGTCTTCGTTACGCTGTACACCTAGCTGACCTGCCATCTGAGCAAGAGGCGCTAATGCCCTAGCTCGACCTGTGAGACCGGAAGATAGCATCTGTCCCTCCATCATGCCTTGCTGTAGCATCTTCTGCTTACGCTGCTCAGGAGTATCAATGATGTCCGCGAAGAGTGATTGAATGTTAATAGCTGACATAGTTTAACCTCCTGTTAGTTTCCGAATAAACTTGACACTTTGTTAGTGGTTTCTTGTTTGGCTGCTTCAAGCGCTTGAGCAAACATTTCATTCCATCCGCTATTAAGTGTATTTGTTGTGCTTGTTTGACTGCCTGCCTGCTGACCCTTCAACAAATCAAAGAATCCTTGGAACTGCTTTTGACGAAGAGCATTAGCTAATACATTGTAGTTAAGCTGTGACTCTAGCGTAGATTCCGCAAGACCTGCGCCTGTTGTTAGACCTGTAGATTGTAGAGCAGAGGCAAGTCGAGATGCTTCTAGTTGTGGGTCAAGAGCGTCAAACAAATTCTTTTGCGGATAGTATGATGCTTCAAGCCCTTTAAAGCCTAGATCGCCTAAAGTTTGCATACGGTTTCTAGCTTCACCAAGACCCGCAAGAGTTTGATCTGACTGTAACGCTTGCTCTTGTCTTGCTTGTTCTATTGCGCTAACCGAAAGTCCTGCTTGTTGCTCGGCAATAGCTTTTTCCATTGCTAATTGCTCAGGAGTGCCACCGTATAATCCGGTTCTTACTCCTGTTCTGCCCTGCCCGTATAATCTTTCTTCCAAAGCAAGACGATCTCTTTCGCGAGAAGGCGCTAACACAGAGTTAAAACGATTAAATAATTCCTCTTCTCTTTCTGATCTTTGTCCTCGATCTTGAGTCAACATACCAATCAAAGACTCTTGCTCGGCTTGTTTTGCTGTAGGATCGCCCAAGAAGTTAAAAGCACTACCACTAAAACCTTGCAAAGAATCTTGTAACGCTTTTTCTTCAGGGCTTAGGGCAGAGGTCATGCCTGTTGCGCTAAGAGACGCAGTAGATCCGGTAGGAGTAGTAATAGCAAATGGTTTAAATTGAGACTCTTGCCCAATTTTCCCCATTAAACCGCCTGTTTCGTAGCTTGGCGGAGCATTGCCATAGACAGTGCGATAATCTTCTGCGCCTAAACCTTCAATGTCTTTAATGATTTTATTTTGTGCGACTGAGCCACCAACACCTGCAACAGCATTGCCTATTTGACCGCCGAATAAACTGCTAAAAAAATCTTCCCATCCCATTAGTAAGTACCTCCATCAATAGTATCAAAAGTAGACGTACCACTAACTGTTAAGTTAGCCGCGGTTACCGTTCCTGTAAATGTAGGAGACTCAGAGTTTGACTTGCTGTTTACTGCTACAGCAATTGCATCGTACTCAGCCCCCACTTCAGTGCCTTTGATTACTTTAGCGGGGTTACCACTAACCAAAGCATCCTTAGCTGCGAAGTTCGTTATCTTCGTGTAGTTAGACATTACACAATCCTTCCCATTAGGGCTTGAATATTAATTTCTTGCAAGGCAATTGTCTTGCCATCAACTGTGGTCTCTACGCCAACGGCTACTACTGTACCCTGTCCTGACGTATTGATTTTCTTTCGCGTTATTAGCGCAATAGAGGAAGAGTACTCTGCCTCTGTGTTAAATTCTGAGATATTGTATTGTCCCACATTCGACTTAGGCAAGGTATACGCTTGTTTCTTGTACGCACCTGAGTAGTCGTATGCCCAATTCAATACCACCGTAGCCTCAGCCCCATCAAAGGTAGTGAGATTGATTTTCTTCAAGAACTTCAAGTTAGATGTATCGCCAAAGCTAAGAGGGTGACTAAAGTAGCTAAGAAGATAACTTGTTGTTCCATCCTTAAATCCTGTGTATTGAGCAATGCCCGCACTGTTGCCAAGATATAAAGCCTCGGTAGTGGTATTAGCAAAGATTAACGGGTTAATGTGCGACCATGTAGTTGCTCTAAAACTCCCATCTTGTAGAGGGAATCGAGTATCAAAGCAATAGACCACGGCTAGTTGCGGGAAGTTCAGTAACACAAACGCCTCACGAGGCGAGTAGTGCATGCTAATGTTTCCTGTTTCTGCCGCGAAGAGAGACTTGACGTCGTTATTTACGTTCTTAGATATGTCGCCAATAGGGGCTGACTTTTCTTGGATGGTTCTCGCTAAGCTTCTAACACCTGAATCATCAAGGAATATTAAGTCTTTACCTGTGGACACCACCGCATCTCGAGACACACAACCCACATTAGAGATAGTATCCGCGAGGGTCATGTTGGCAGGGCTGTCTGCTCCTTCATAGATAACGATAGAGTTCCTGCCGAATATCACTAGGAAGCCGTTATGAGCCGCTAGCGCAACGATAGTGTCGTACCCTGTAGGCCAGAAATTAGTGATGTCAATCGAGCCTGTAGAGCCTCCTGTCCAATGTGCGCCGTTTAACAGATCAGACCAATAGATAGTAGATTTGTTGTCTGTAAAATCTGCTACCCATAACCGACCAAACGCAGCCAAGCACTCATTACCCTGTGGTGGTGTGCCTGTGGCGTGTGCGTGAGCAGACATCTTCTCCACTGTACCTGCGTGATCCGAGTACAGCAGCGGTTCTTGACCACGTTGGAACATAAACATGTGGTCATTAAACGATACAAACTTCCAGTTGTTAGCGCTGATCGTATAAGAAGAGGGCGTTGCGTCTACTAATGTTGTAGTGCCTGTAAAGATTTTGTTGTTACCTGCTGATAGGAATGTAATATCTCCATCATTAGCAACGAACTCGCCCATAGACTCAATGCCATCCGAGCTGCCTAGCACTGCGCCTCCGTTAGTAGAGATCATGCTATAACCTTTTCGCGCGGCTATTCTTCCCTCTTTATCAATCACACAGTTATCCGCAACAGCGGCAAAGCTAGG
>Ga0206677_10003724_pt1 | contig 12721 bp, 8 predicted proteins | sample M130m12015metaG_FD_155475 | JGI IMG/M metagenome (GOLD analysis project Ga0206677, IMG submission 155475) | Ammonia-oxidizing marine archaeal communities from Monterey Bay, California, United States - M1 30m 12015 | ecosystem: Environmental > Aquatic > Marine > Intertidal zone | place: USA... | reverse complement strand
CCAACACTTCAGGCAACTTGATTATTAAATCAGGTACTACAACTGCCGCAACCTTTGATGGTGCGAACGTAACTTTCTCAGGAACAATTACAGGCGGAACATTAAATACCACTGCAACTGATGTTGTTGCTGCTATTAACGAACACGAAACAGATATCGGTAATATGACTCTAACGGGTCTTTCCGCAACAAACATATCTGCGGGTTTACGTGAACTAAGAACCGAACTTGGCGCTCATGGTTCACTTGTTACACAAACAACAACTAGTGCAGTAGCAGCTATCAATGAATTGCATGGTGAGATTGGTGATGCGATTGGAGCAACACATAACACAACTACTGGTAATATTGGACAATCTCTAAACCTATTAGATAGTGCAGTTGGTAACCTAGACAATTTGGATGATACTGATGTGCCGTCTGCGGGACATAACAACTTAGTATCGGCTATCAATGAAGTCGCTGGTCGAGTAACTACACTTGATGGTAGTAACAGTGAAGTTGATAGTAGGATTGGTTCACTTTCAAATCTAAACGCCGCCTTTACTGGTACAGAGGATGATAGTATTGTTAATGCTATCAACGCACTATATAATATGATACCTGATATTTATGATGAATCAGGGACACTATTAAATTAATAAACGGAGTTTAGACTAATGGCCGATACGCCAGTCAAAATTACAGGAATAGACTCCAATGGAAAACCTCAGTTAAAAGAGTTTAGTACTACGGAGGAGAATTACCTAGCTTATCAAGCAGGACTCAATCTTGCGGGAAGTGCCACGTCTGTACCTTATACTTTAAATGTTTCAACAGGTACAACTGTTGGTTCATTCAGTGACACTAGTTTTGACCAAGCTGTAGGTACACATGGTGAGACCTTAACCACAACTACTACAACTACCACACTAAAACAAAAGTCAGGGACAGCTGCCGAATCAGGTTCGTCAAGAAGAAAACCTGTACACTATGCTGAATCTGGCCCTAAGTCTCAACTTCATGAAATGACATCTTCTGAGGTTTCTAGTCTTACAGATAGACTTGTTAGTCGTATCTTTACATCTGATTATCCTGGCACATACAAGTTAGCGACCTCTTTACCTACGGGTGGATACACAGTTAAACTATCTAATGTATTCTCTGATACTCGTACAGATGGTACAACACAGAATTATAGTATCTACAAACGTACTTCAATGACCTCTCCAACTGTGGTGCGACCCCTTGTAATTAAACGTAGTTCAGGATTAACGGGAACCTATCAAGGTCTCCAAGAGATGTCTGATGCACAATTACAATATACATTTGGACAACGTGCTCAAACTAGAATAATGGCTGATGCACAAGGTGTTGGTTCATACTTACTTCTGAGTTCAGCACAAGGAAACCCAACAACAGCTGGATATACTGGTACTTGGGCATCTAAAGGTGTTGCAACCGATACACGAAATACAGTTGGTGTAGACACATCATATACACGATTAAGTACTAGGTCTAGAAGTTCTGCTTATACAAGAATTTCGGTAGGTAACTTTACAAGAGATTTTGAAGGTAACTATACACGAGTAACTTCAACAAGAACAAGTACTCGTACAAGTAATAGAGATTTCGCTGGCAACTTTGCGGGTAATTTTACAACTGACTATTCTAGAAACTTTGCTGGTGCCAACTTTACAAGAACACGACCATCCAATTACTCAAGAGATGCTATCTATACTAGTACTAGAGACTCGGTAGGTGATGGTGATTACGTAGGTAATTACACTGGTGAGTATTCTCGTAATTTCTCAAGAACTCGTGCATCAAACTACTCTCGTAACTTTGCGGGTAATTTTTCAACTGCTTACTCTCGTAACTTTACTGGTAACTACACTGGTAACTACACTGGTAACTATACGGGTGCTACTCCAACATTCACCCGAATCTATACTGGTAACTATACTAGAGATAATTTCACGGCCGTGCCGTATAGTCAAAGCGCTCCCGTAAGTTATTGGTGGTTTGCAGGCCCCAGTGGTTCACAAATAGTTTATAAAAATGGTACACAAGTGGCTTCGAGCTCTGATATGAGTGCAACAGAGATAACAGCTAACGGTGTAACTTACAGAAGAGATAGTTACGTAACAGGTAGTTATGGTTTTCAGTATTACAACTATTCTGAATCTACGGGTTCAACTCAATATACAAGAACTGTGACGGGGTTTGTTTCTGAGTATACAAGGAACTCGGTTGGGCCATTAGTACCAGCTGGTTCATATACAAGCTATTTGTATACGCCAAGTGGGCCAACCAGTTCTCGGTATTACTGGGCAGAAGAAGTAGATATAATTAATAGTGCTAACAACATTGTTACTGTGACGTGGGCAGGAGTTGATAAAAGCGGCCCTAATGGTTCCTCAAACTTTACACATTCTGATGGGTATCAGTATGATAGAGGCCCAATTCAAACTACAGTAGGAAAAATATTTCTTACCTCTTATTACTCTGTACGTAGAAGATATAATGTTGCTACATATGTTGGTAATTATACACGTACACGTAACAGTACCTATTCAAGATTGGCTGCATGGACAAGACTTAGAACTTCAACAAACATCGTAAACCGTGCATCTAGTTACTCACGAGTAACTTCAACAAGAACAAGTAATCGAAATTACTCACGAAACATTATTGATAATTACGCTCGTAACTACACACGAATAAGTATTGCTACCGATGTTCAAGATACGAGTTACATAGGTAACTTTGCTGGTAACTATATTGGTAACTATGCTCGTAACTTTATTGGCGACTTTATTCAAGTTAGGTCATCGAATTACTCAAGAGTAACTTCAACAAGAACAAGTACTCGTACAAGTAATAGAGATTATGCGGGTAACTTCTTAGGTGATTTCACTACAGAATACACACGTGACCGTACCTCTTCGTATACAAGAGATTTTGAAGGGAACTACTCTCGTAACTTTGCTGGTAACTTCTTAGGTAACTATGTGAGTGATGAAATTTTAAGTGGTAACGAAACTATAGAAACTTACACCTTGTATGTAAGAACTGGATAAATAGTCCTATGGGTAGTACAACACTAAAGCTCCAAGGCACTAATGGTGACCTACAGGAGATAACAACCACAGAAGAGAATTATCTTGCATATCAGGCAGGACTAAAACTTGCTGCGAAAACTACAGGTGTCTTTTCATTAAACACGACTGGTTCGGGTGCAACTGTTGGTACATATACAGATACGATTTATGACCAAAATGTGGGTGACCACGGTACAACTCTTACACAATCAACAACCACAACAACTCTATCTCAGACAGAGGGTACAGCGTCCGAAGATGCAAACTTCAGATGGCCCATAGAATTTGACAGTACAAATGACCACATCCATGAAATGACGGATGCGGAAGTCAGTACATTGACAGACAGACTTGTTGGTCGTATCTTTACATCTGATTATCCTGGCGTATATCGATTAGGGTCATCATCACCAAGTAGTGATTACGATGTCCATCTTTCTAATGTATTTTCTGATACTCGTACAGACGGAACTACAGTAAACTTCAATATCTACCAAAGACAATCTATGACCGCTCCGACTGCGGTACGTCCTGTTGCTATCAAAAGAAGTAATGGTAAAACAGGAACCTATCAAGGTCTTCAAGAGATGTCTGATACAGAGATTTCAGATACCTTTGGTCAACGTAGTGCAACACGCATCATGGCGGGTAACAATGCTGTGGGTACATATCTGTTGTTGTCTTCCACACAAGGAAACCCAACCGCAAATGGATATAGTGGTACTTGGGCATCTAAAGGTGTTGCAACGGATACAACACAAACCGTATCAGCTGCAAGTTATACAAGAGATAGTCAACAAGATTATAGCAGAACTTTTGTTGGTGATTACTCTAGAAACTTCGAAGGAAACTATACAAGGGCATTTCTAGGTAACTATAATAGAATCTTTACTGGTAATTATGCTCGTATATTTGCAGGCAACTATACCCGTATCTTTACAGGAAATTACATTCCAAACTTTATTGGTGATTACTCTAGAAACTTTATTGGTGATTACTCTAGAAACTTTACTAGAATTAGTACACGTACAAGAATAAGTACATACACAAGACTCAGTACTAGAAACAGAAGTTCAAATTATACGAGAATTTCAACACGTACACGTTCTAGTGCATATACACGTTTGCGTATTCAGAACAGAAGTTCAACTTATACAAGAACCTCTACACGTACTTCAAATAGAGATTACACTCGATTACGTATCGTGACAAGTACTGGTAACTATGCACGTATCTTTGCTGGTAACTTCTTAGGTAACTTCATTGGTGATTACACCCGATTGCGTCTTACCAACTCAACAGGTAACTACACACGTATCTTTGCGGGTAACTATACAGGTAACTTTATTGGTAACTATACCCGAATAAGTGTGGGTAACTTCTTAGGTAACTATACAAGAACTTCAACACGTATAAGTATCCTGTCATCTACAGGTAACTACTCACGTGGTTTCTTGGGGAACTACTCACGTGCCTTTACTCGTATCTCAACAAGAACAAGTACTCGTATATTAAACTATACAAGAAACTTATATTACTCTCGTACCGCCAGTTATGTAGGGCCTGGCTCTTACACTGGTTACATATACAGTTTGGGTGCTCCTCAGTCTTATTTTGCTGTTGGCAGTTTTAATCTTGTTTCTTGGCAAGGGACGTTTATCCCCAACCCTAACGGCCTTTCAGATAATGTTGTCTACAGCGGATATAATTACAATAGAGGCCCGTTCCAACAAACGATTTCGGACAAACTCTTTACTACCAATTATTATAGTATACGTAGACGATTGGTATCTCAGACGTATACCCGTATTGCGTCCTATTCTCGTATAGGAACTTATGCTCGTACAGGTGGTTATATAGGTAACTTCTTAGGTAACTATACTCGTGCATATACTCGTAACAGAATTGCATCATATACTCGTATATCAACAGGTAACTATACAGGTAACTTCTTAGGTAACTATACTCGATTACGTCTTACCAACTCAACAGGTAATTATACAAGAACCTCAACTAGAATTAGTATTCTGAATAGACTAGCTGATTATACAAGAATTTCGACAGGTAACTTCTTGGGTAACTATGCAAGAACTTCAACACGTCTTAGTACCCGTAGTCGTTCTTCTGCATATACTCGTATATCAACAGGTAACTATACAGGTAACTATGCAAGAAACTTTGCTGGTGACTTTATTGGTGACTACGCACGTATCTTTACTGGTGACTATACAGGTAACTATAGTAGAAACTTTGCGGGTGACTTTACTGGTGACTATACTCGTATCTTTGCGGGGAACTTTTTAGGTGACTATTCTCGTGGTTTCGCTGGTGAATACACGGGTAACTATTCTCGTGCGTATACACGAACAAGAACATCTGCATATTCTAGAGATAGGATTGGTACGGCTTCTACTAGAAATAGAAGTTCTGCATATACTAGAAATAGAAGTTCTAGTTATACACGTGACCGTTCTTCAGCATATACTCGAACAAGAATCTCTACATATAATAGAACGAGAACGTCCGCATATATTAGGAATAGAAGTTCCAATTATCTTGGAAACTATATAGGTAACTATGTTTCTGATACAATCAACAACAGTAATCAAACTTTAGAGACTTATACACTGTATGTAAGAACCGCCTAAATAACTTTATATATATTTTTATAACGGAGAATGAATGTGAAAAATAGAACGTGGTTAAAGAATGCGTTTTGGGAAACGCCCCAAAAGAAAATCCTGAACGCAATCTGTGAATTTGAAGAAGACGGTGGTAGACAAGTCCGTCAAGTAATGAAAATGTCTAAGTACATCAATGGTACTCAGGATATGAATCCCGACTTCGTGGAATGTATAGAGTTCCTTGGAGAAGAAGTTATTGATGAATCTACAGCAGAAAGAAAATCCCGAAAACTATCAGAACTTGAAACTGAGAAAGCTCGTCAACTCGAAGAACAACGTGCAAGAAAGATGGAAGAAATTTTCGAATATAAATTACAATTATTCGAAGTTCCTGAAATCAAGAATACCAAACTACGTGAATATAGAGCAAAACTGAGAAGAGCAAAATCTATTCCTGAAGCCAACATATGGTCAATGATAATTATGAAACACGAATTGGGAATTGAAGATGGAAAAATCTAAAGGGTTTCTAGTTGTTGCATCCAAGAATCAAAACTTCTACACATACGCCGTCAATTTAATTGAGTCCGTAAAGGACTTCTATCCCGAAGCAAAGGTTTGTCTTTGTACCGAAGAACGTTTTCTAGATGGTAGGGAAGAGATTGCTGACGATTTATTATTCTGTGACAGTCACTATCGTGCAAAACTATGGGCGTTACCACGTTCCCCATATGATATCACAATGTATATTGATGCTGATATGGATTGTGAACATGAAGATGTTGCAACGATTTGGGATGAGATGAAAGATTATGATTTAGTTTTTCATGAACTTACTCAAGAGAGAGCTAAGTATTATACCATCAAAGACTTTAATTGTCAAGGGAAATCTGAAACTTTTCGCCTTTGTGGTGGAGTAGCATTATACGATTTGACCAAACCTATGGTAAAAGAATTCCTACAAGAGTGGTGGGACTTGTATTATGAACAACAGGGTGGTATGTGGAGACCCGAAGGATTCTCGGATGATACATGGAATAACCTAAAAGACTTTGACCAAACTACCTTATGGTGGTTGACCGAAAAGATGGATAAATATAAAGACCTAAATATAGGCATCTTCTATGATGATATTCGATGGAACTTCTTCAGTCAATATGCATACGAAGGTTTAAAATCAATTGAGGGTAAAGACCCAATCCTGAGACATTACTCAGGGTCATTACATAAGGATAGGTTGTTAGTATGATTGAGATATATGGAAAAGAGAATTGTTCATATTGTAATATGGCTAAGTCTCTTTGTGAACAAAAGGGGGTAGAGTTTAAATACCTTTCTTTGGATGAAGATTATAAGTCAGAGGAGTTCTTTGAGAAGTTTCCATCTGCAAGAACGTTCCCACAAATCACTAAGGACGGTGAGAGTATTGGGGGGTTCACAGAACTAAGAGATATTTTATGAGTAGAATGATTGATGTTCCTATAAACAATCAGGAACTTATTGGTATATTAGACAATTTTCTTTGGTTCTATGAAGAACGAGAAAACTTGGCCAAGTATGTACATCTGACAGGTGAAGATAGTTCAAAAAAAGATTGGGTGTCTGACGAATATCTTGATGTTGTGTATAGTGAAGGTCAGGGTCATGAAGGGTTTCCTGAGAAGATTAAGGGTTGGAATGTTGATACTGACAAACTAATCACTAATAGAAAGAATCTTCAGAATGATGGAGATAAGATAGAACAGGAACAACACACTTGGTTAGCTAAAGCGTCAGAACAATTTAGTAAATCAAACTTTGAGTTGGGTGCATTCTTGTGTATACGTAACAATGCACTTGCGACATTATACCCACCCGATGGATTTATATCATGGCATAACAATGCGAATGCACCAGCCTATAACTTCATATTCACTTGGAGTGAAACAGGAGAGGGTTGTTTTAAATATATTGATGCGACAACAGGCGAAACAGTAGTCCTTCAGGATAAAAAGGGATGGAACTGTAAGGCAGGATATTTTGGTTCTTATAATGAGTACGAGCAGTTTTTATGTTATCATGCAGCCGAAACTGATTGTTGGCGATTCACATTAGGATATATGATGAATCAAACTGAATCAGCATTGGGTAATCAAGACGATTTAATATCTGAAATAAGTGGAAATATCTGATATGTAGAGACTAGAAACCTTATAAATAAAAGAAACAGATTCTTTTACTATATGGGTTTTACGAATGTCAGCACGATACGAAGATTTAACTATCAACCAAGGTTCCGATGTCTCGATAGAGATACACTGCGAAAACGAGGATGGTACACTAAAAGACCTCACTAACTATAGTGTGAACGCTATTATGAAGCGTAACTATAGAGATAGTGACGGCGACCCCTATAGTCAAGCCTTTAACGGTATTGTATCCGAACCTGCCTCTAACGGTATCGTAAATATCTCTCTAACAAACACTCAGACCGATAGTCTTTTGACTAGAGGTCGATACGTATTTGATGTCGAACTATCATTTGCTGATAGTGATAGTAATACTATTGTGGAACGTATCCTTGAGGGGCAAATAGAAGTATCACCTTCAGTCTCAAAACCATAGGACTATCAGATATATGTCACAGAAAATTATAGTCAAAAAGGTAGTACTTGGTACACCAATAAAAACAGTTACTTCGGGAGCTTTCAACCTCAACAATATTGATGGGGTAAATACTACTGGTGCGACCAGCGGTTCTATCCTTGTTAAGGATAACGGAACTACCGATTTTGAAATGGGAACTATTACAGGTACGGGTAATACAACCGTAACCTACGATAGTGATACCAACGAAATTAGAGTATCAAGTACAGACCTCGGCTCTGTAAACGAAAACATCTTACCCGACTCAGACTTAACGTATAACTTGGGTAGTGAAACACAAAGATGGAATAGTCTTTATGTTGGTGGTAGTACCATATTCATTGGTAACCTCGCAATAAAAGATAGTGGTGGTGTACTTGCTATACGAGATAGTTCAGGTAATGGTCAATCGATTGACCTAGGGTTTAACACTACTAATGATTTGACTGAAGGAAGTGTTAATAAATACTACTTAACTTCTAGGTCAGATTCAGACCTCAAAGCTATTGTAACACATTCTACTACAAATAGCAACATATTTAATTACGATTCAGGGGATGTAACATTTACATTCGATGATTCCACAATCCCTAATATTAATGATAACACAACATTTACTAATGGATTGACCGTACAGAACGGACTCACAGGAGACAGTGCAACACTTGGTGGTGTTAATCTAAGTGGAAATAATCTAACAACGACAGGTAAATTATACTACGCTAACGTTTGGAATAGTGAAGGCGAACTTCCTAATGCGGGAACCTATCACGGTATGTTCGCACACGTTCATGGAACAGGGAGAGGTCTCTTTGCACATGGTGGTTCTTGGCACAATCTGATTGATTCAGACACAACAAGTCTACAACAAGTATACAATCTAACATCCAATACGGCAACCATTGGTACACTTACTAACACACAACTCAATGGAAGTCAAGCCACTTTAGATAGTGCGAATATTGGTGTACTTAAGTTTACTACACTTACTAACACAACAAGCGATATTACAGAGGGCAATAACCTCTATTATACTACTGCAAGAGCAGATTCAGATTCAAAGAATTCAATTCAAGTAAATGATGTTGGTGGTGATGGTTCATTAACATATGATGCCGCTAGTGGACTGATTGAATATACAGGGCCAAGTGCAGCTGACGTAAGAGCCCATTTAAGTGCGACAGGGGATTTATCCTATGACGCCTCCAGTGGTGTATTCTCTATTGATGTAGAGACATCATACACACAATCAAATTTCGAATCAGACCTTGGTGCTGCTGTAGCTGGTGGAACAGGTATAACATATGATAGTGGTAATGATATTATCTCTATTACAAACACAGGTGTAACTGCGGGAACCTATGGTACTGCAACTGCAATTCCTGTATTTACTGTCAACGCACAAGGTCAACTTGATTCTGCGGGTACGGTAGCTGTTGCGGGTGTTAGTTCAATAGACTTCGATTCCTCTAATGGTAATCTTACGATTAATACTGCGGATGGTGGAAGTTTTGTCGAGACACTAACCCTAGACCCATATACAACTGCAAACCTATCCGAAAACACAAATTTATATTTCACTACTGCAAGAGCAAGAAATAGTCTTCAGAGTGGAACTGGTATCACATACGATTCCGCAAGTGGTCAGATTAGTATTGGACAACCCGTTGCAACTTCAGATAGTGCAACCTTCCAAGGACTAAATGTAACTGCGGTATCTTCTCTTGCGACAGTCACCGCAAATACTCTGACCGTAGGTACTAATGCATACCTTAAAGGTGTTCAAGTACAAAATAATGCATCATTTGATTCCGATGTAACTATTGCTGGTAACCTAGACGTTACTGACTCCTCATCCTTTGGAGGTAATCTAAAGGTAGTAGGTAATCTTATAGTTCAGGGAAGTCAAACTATAATAAACACCGAAGAAGTCAATCTCGCTGATAACATTATCCGACTCAATTCAAATGCGACAGGTAGTGCATCTGAGAATGCGGGTATTGAGATTGAACGTGGAAACGATGCAAATAAAACTTTCATATGGAACGAAACATCCGATAAGTGGACTATTGGTTCAGAAACATTTGTAGCGGGAACAGTTGAAGCTAATCTGACAGGTAATGTAACAGGTAATGTTACAGGACAAACGTCCGATATATCTAATCATAATACAGGAGACTTGACAGAAGGGTCAAATCTGTATTATACTACTGCAAGAGCAAACACTGACTTTGATACTAGACTTGGTACTAAAACAACAACGAACCTCACCGAAGGGTCGAACCTGTATTACACAACAACTCGTGCAGATTCAGACTTTGATGTTAGACTTGGTACTAAAACAACAGATAATATAACCGAAGGGTCAAACCTTTATTATACTCGTACAAGATTTGACTCTGCACTTGGTGATGCGACATCTACAGGAACTATCCGTGGTATGTTGTCCGCAAGTGGTGACCTATCATACAATGCATCCACGGGTGCATTCTCATTCGATGTAGAGAATGTTTATACAAAGACTAACTTTGACTCCGATTTAGGTGATGCCCTTGCAGGCGGTACGGGTATCACGTATGACAGTAGTGGTGATGTAATCAGTATTACTAATACTGGTGTGACAGCAGCTTCATATGGTTCTGCTACACAAATCCCAACGTTCACAGTAAATGCACAAGGTCAATTAACTGCTGCTGGTACAGCTACTGTAGCTGGTGTCTCAGGGGTTGACTTTGATAGTAGTAATGGAACCATACAGGTTTCTACGAGTGCAGGCAACTTCTCGGATGTAATAACTCTTGACCCATTCACTACTGCGAATTTAACAGAGAATACAAATCTCTACTATACGGATGCAAGAGCAAACTCTGCATTCGATACTAGACTTGCAACCAAGTCTACTACAAACCTTACAGAAGGAAACAATTTATACTATACCTCTGCACGTGCGGATTCTGATGCAAAGAATGCCGTATCTGCAAGTGGTAATGGTCTTGCATATAATAATACTAACGGAGAGTTCTCACTAAGTGGAACAATCGATAGTTCAAGACTTCCAGTATTAACTCTTGATAACATAACAGATGTCGGTGCAACTACTACCAATAATCTTACAGTTGGTAATATTACAGCAGACGATGTCTTAACAACTTCGGGTAATGTTATCCATACCATAAGTGCAACAAGTGTAGCAAATGATAATAATACTATCCTTGATACACAAGCACATGGTTCGGACTTCATGACAATTGAGTATGTGGTACAAGCTACAGACGCAACTGCGGGAGAGATACATTCTACGAAACTCATAGCAATCTATGATAAAACAACCAGTATACTATTTAATGAATTTGGAACTGTGTTCAGTGGGGATAGTGACCTCGGAACTTTGACTTGTGACGTAAGTGGTGCTAATGTTAGATTATTATTTAACAGAAGACCATCGAATACTATTAGTGTAAGAACAACAAAAACGGTAATAAAGTAAAGTCTTAGGGAAAATGAACTATGGCAAATCATAATTTTAAGGTCAAAAAGGGATTAGATGTTGGTGGTGACACTACCATTGATTCCGATTTAGTCGTAAAGGGTGGAATAACATCCACAGGTGCGATACAGGGTAACCTCACAGGTAATGTGACGGGTAACGTCACGGGACAAACTTCGGATATCTCCAATCATAATACGGGAGACTTGACTGAAGGGTCGAACCTGTATTACACTGACGCACGAGCAAGAGCATCTCTCTCTGCAACAGGTGACTTATCCTACAACAATTCAACGGGTGTATTCACGTTTGATGTAGAGACTGTCTATACCAAATCAAATTTTGACTCTGACCTCGGAGATGCCAATACAGGACAACTTCCTGAAGGTTCTAATCTTTACTATACTTCCGCACGTTCAGATTCGGACGCTAAAAACGCAATATCAGTAACAGACGCTGGTGGTGATGGGTCAATGACCTACAATACCAGTACGGGTGTTCTCACATACACAGGGCCAAGTGCATCTGAAGTACGAGCACACTTAACAGCAAATAAAGGATTAACAGTAACAAATGGAGAATTCAACCTTGACTCCGCAAATGTCAAAGGAATGTTCTCTGTCACTGATGCGGGTGGAGATGGTTCTCTATCGTATTCTAATGGTGTAATCACATATACGGGCCCAAGTGCAACCGAAGTCAGAGCACATCTGAGTGCGGGTACTGGTGTTACATATAGTGGTGGACAAATTAGTATCGGTCAGGATGTTGGTACATCTGCTGACGTAACATTCGACAAATTAACTGTTGATAGTGCTATTGCAGACCACCTTGACCTTATACCACAGTCACCAAACCCAAATAAGGTACGTGGTCGTATCTTCTATGATAGTGCAGAAGAA
>Ga0206677_10003720_pt1 | contig 12736 bp, 7 predicted proteins | sample M130m12015metaG_FD_155475 | JGI IMG/M metagenome (GOLD analysis project Ga0206677, IMG submission 155475) | Ammonia-oxidizing marine archaeal communities from Monterey Bay, California, United States - M1 30m 12015 | ecosystem: Environmental > Aquatic > Marine > Intertidal zone | place: USA... | reverse complement strand
ACTTACTAGCTAAAACTGTTTCAGTGTCTCCAAAAGATGTACCTGCTGAGTTAGTGGCCCAAGGTTTCCAATAGTTAGCTGTATTATTGTTAACATCTGTTACAACAAAGTTAGCGTTAAAACTTGTGTCTGTCACACTACTAGAAGATACACCAGTATCAGAAGGTGTAGCGTCTATGTTAGTACTATGTAATGTTATATCTGTAAATACAGGAAATCCATCTGATATATCAACACATATATCTTCTATAAAATCTACAATGTCACTTGGATCCCCACTAAAATTAGTCAAGCCCCCAGTATTCGTTGCATACGCGTTGTATAAATCATGTATATTTGTAGACCCATCAGTACTGTCATAATTACTTATTGTTCCTAAAACAGATATAGTACATACATTAGAAACCGCCTGATTAGTCAAAGTACCCATTATAGCAGTTTCTTCAGCCCCCTGAAATTGATCATCTCCATCCCCATCCGGAGCATTGTCTGTTATAAGTATAATCATTCTAGTTACTCCTGATCTAAAACTTCCTGCTAGACTATGGTTTAATACTCTGTCAATTGCAGTGTCATTTGGTTCTGCACCGCTTGCACCTGATCCTAATAGCATGCTTGTGGAACTGTTAGTAGATCCATCTAAATACCCTATTTTTGTATCAAAATCTGTTTTATTTGCGCTTGCAAAAGGAACTACAGCAGATAACCACACTTCTCCTGAATTATATTTGTTTGCAGAAGCTAAGTTAGAAACAGTAGTATTATTACCTGTCCAATACGAAGGAATACCAGCATCTTCTCCTCCAGTTTGATCAATCAAAACTGCTGCTAACCTGTAATCACCACCAGACTCTGAAACAACTTTATTTGATATAGAAGCTACGTTAGTTTTTAAAGTTTGCATATCATCGCCCATACTTCCAGTATAGTCTAATAAAAAAACAACATCCATTGCTTTACTACAAGGTATAGCCTGAAAATCATGATCATAAGCATAGAACTCACCCATACTAAAAGAAGCTACATTATCAGGGTGATTTGGGCTCTGTTGATTTGTAACATCATAATCTTCTCCATTACCATACTGATCACCACCTTGTGTAATATCTCTTAGACTGTATGGTCCAGATCCATCATCACCATCATTATAGTCATTGCTAAGTTTTTCATTAGCTATAGAAAATAAACTTAAACTTCCGCTTCCAGGAACCGCCATGTTATAACCAAGGTTTTTCCATACCTACATCCATAGGTACTTTCATGTTATCTATAAATTTTTCTAAGTGGTTTTTGTGTCCTTGATGAACAGGGTGAGATTCTACCCATCCAATAACTTGCTCTTCAGTTATATCTTCAAAAACTGTAAAACTATCTTTGTTTAATTCTACACTAATATGACCCACACTATTATGCGTGTAATCACCATCTACAGCCACAACTTCAAACTCAACCTCTTTTATAACGTTAGTTAAATCTTGAAGGCTAGGCGCGCCTTTTAAATGTAGTATGTTAGTATTATAAGTTATTGCCATTTTTTATTAATTTTTTTAGTTCATCTATTTGTTTTTGCTGATCCTTAACAGCTTCTATTAAGTAGCCTACTAAGTTACCATAAGCAACACCTAGCGTTCCGTCTGTTTTACTTACTAACTCAGGTGCTATTTTTTGTATCTCTTGAGCTATGACACCACTGCTATTCTCACCTGTATCTTTTCTAGTAAAACTAACACCTCGCATTTTATAAACTTTGGAACCATCTAAAGTTTTAATATTTTTCTTTAGTTTTTTATCAGAGTAAGCTATTACGTCGCCAGTCATTGTTAGATCTCCATTAGTGGCTACGGTACCTCTAGTGTTTCCACCTGTCATAAGAATAGTTGGATGATTAGACATCGTACCTACTCTACCAGCACCATGACCAGTGTGAGCGTAAATTGAAGTTACAATACCATCACTAACAGATTTCGCGTCTATTCTAGCGTGTGAAGTTCCTGCTACATTTAATCTACCGTTCCAACTACCATCGTTACTTACACTACCAGTACCATTACCAAACTCATGATAACTACCGTTACCAATAAAACTACCAGATGTGCTTACGTTACCAGATATATCAGCAGCACCATTAATATCTAAAGATGTTGCTTCAACTTCACAGCCAAAATTAGCTTTTCCGTTTGTTAAACTGCCGTTATCTTGCTGAGTAAAATTTGTCCCAAAATTTAACACATGCTCATGTACAGATGTAGTACTTGGTGTTGACGTAGGGTTGGCTGATAAAGAACACGTATGTGTTAAAGAGTCAGCGGTGAAATAGTACGTTGTTAAAGTACCTGAAGTTGATTTATATAACACGTGATACTCTCCATTTCCATTACTTTGGACCTTTATAGTACCCAACGTATAATTACCACTCTGAGATTTTACGGTAATATCCTGAGAATGATTAACTAGAATATCAGCTGACCAAGCGCCTACGTGACTACCACCGTGAGCTGTTGCCGACAACCTAACAATAGAAGCTAATTGTGATGAGTCTGTTGATACTTGTAGTATTTTTACGTAAGAGTTTGAAATTGCGGTTGTAAAAGTTATTGCTCGTTTAGAGGTTATAATACCAGTGCTACTAATCCTAGCGGTTTCAGCAGCGCCGTACCCAAAAACAATTTCTCTAGGACTTCTTATAGAAAAGTCATTATCTGTTGTACCTGTTATTATAGCGCCACCACTTTCTAAACCTAAATAAGCATAGTTAGTGTCATCTGTAAATGCCATGGTTGGTCTAGACCCATGTCGTAGCGTTATACCTATGTTACTAGTAAGACTGTTAACTCCAAAACTACCTTGAACACTCAACTGTGAAGAATTAACTTCATCATGTCCACCAATAACCCACCTGTTGTTAGCGGTTATCCTTGCTGTTCTTACATCACTACCACCGTTTTGAGATAAGGCAAAATCTACTGCAGATGTATCATTTTCGTGTTTTATTCTAAATGTATCATCACCACTTGAGCCTCTTGTTTTTATTATCTCAAGTCTAGGTTCATATCCTTTTAATGAGATTTTAGAGTTATAAGTAGTCGTGGGTGCGTTTATATATAAATCTCCTCCATTTACAACCGCATCACCTGAAAAAGTAGCGTTAGCAGCTTCAAGGTCTTCCATAGTTACTAGACCACTTGAGTTTACATTTAGTATTGGATCTCCAGATATATCTGAAACTTGAAACAAATCACCTGTAAGACTATCTGTTACTGAAAACAGTTGCCCTTGTGATCCTTGTACATCTAGGATTGTACCTCCTGAGCCTTCTACTATGAGGCCTTTTTTTACTTTAAATTCGTTTGCCATAATTACCTTTCATTTTCCGGGTTATATATTAAATCTATTTTTATATGCGTTGTAGTTTTGTTTTACTTCGTCTGCTGATAAAGCTTTGTTATAAACTTTAACTACAGGTGCTGATATATCAGTATATCTATCATTAGAGTATGCTATTCCAACACTTATAACAGGATTTGTTCCTAATGCAAAAGCTGGAACACCTGTTTTTGTACCAACTAAACTACCGTTAAGGTAGATTTTAATATTACCATTACCATCATAACAAGATACAGCGTGACCAAATTCACCTGTCGTAAGACTACCAGCTGGAGTATAATAGTCAGTTCCGTTATAGTAGTCAGCATATACTTGTTGAGTGTTTCCACCACTTCTAAATTCAAAAAATGGTGTGTTAGATCCCGTTGGTTTTAAATTAAAAAACGTTCTCCAAGCTGTAGGCGTTGTGTTTCTTCTCAATACACCTTCAATAGTGCATCCACTATTTAGATCAACACCAGTTAAAGTTTGTCTTAAGTAATCATTACTACCGTCATAATCAGGTTGTCCTGTAGAATCAAAACTAATGTTAGCTACTGTTAAAGTTTCTTTTCTTTTTAAATCTATTAAGCTATCTGTGTTTGATCTAGCTGCACCATCACCAGCATAAGGTGTTAATTGAGACCCAAGTTCAAATTGTTCATCTTGATAATATATATTTGCGTTAGAAGCGTATTGATAACCTTGTATTCTTATATAATCAGTTGTGCTAGTTGTTGTAAAAGTTCTATAAGCTCTATACCAACCATCTCCCAAATCTATCATGTAGCTTGTTGAAAAATGTCCACCTTCTGTTACTTGGTTACCGCTAGAGTTATATTGTCTAATGTAAAATAAATTAGTATGAGGCGTAACTCCAGTCCATTTTATTGTTGCGCTTATAGTGTATTGTGTGCTAGCAGATACACTGTTTATTTGAGTAGAACCATGCCACTGTACACCACCACTAGTTGTAACAAGTAAATGTACACCTTGGCTACCATTTCTAGTGTAGTACTCTGTAGTACCTACTAAATTATTCCAACTACCAAAAGTTTTTATTAATCCAGAGGCTAAGTTTGTAGCGGGTTTTCCTTTAAAAAATCTAGTTGGTACACCTGTGTTAGCAACACCATAACCACTATCTATTCCAAATACTAATCCATCATTTATTAAGTTAGGTCCTGTATACATTATATATTAAATCTTTTTCTATAAACATTATAACTTTGTTTTATTTCTGCAGCTGATAAAGGTCTATCATAAAGCCTAACTATAGGTATTTCTCCATTAAAGTATCTTGCATATGATCCATTGTATTCGTATCTACCAACATATCTAGTCACTAAAGCGCTTCTTGAAGATGTCCAGCTAAAACTAACGTGATCTCCACCTTCAGCAACACCGTTAACATAGAACTGCATTGAGTCTCCGTCTAGCTGAACAAACGCTATGTGATAGTAAGTATTACTATTAAAAACAGTACTACCTTTTTTCCAAACACCTTGACCGTGATCCCACACCTGAAGATAACTTTGATATAAAGCTAGCCAATTACAGTTATGTGTATCACCTTCAGAGCTATTAAAGTGTTGTATTGTTGACGCACTGTTAGAGTTAAAAACATATTCAGCGGTCCAGCCTTGAACTATCGGTGAAACATCTATTTCAGCACCAAAATCTATATAATCATCTGATCCATCAAAATTTATAGAACTTTCAAAAGGCTCTTGGTCATCAAAACTCATATTAGCTATATTAGCTACTGGTATATTGCTACCACCCCACTGTGGCCTATCCGTTCCAAACCTCAACAACCCCTGTGTATCTGATCTAGTTCCACTAGTCCATGGTGTAGCGTGACCATTTATTTCAACTTGAAAATCAGCCATATCGTAAGAGTAAGGACTAGAATGTCCTGTTGGAAACCAGTAGCTATAAAAGCTAGTTGTTGCTGATGCCGTCCAAGTATAACAATGTTCATTCCACTCACCAGTTATCACTGTACTATAACCAGGTGCGCTATTACCAGAACCAAAATATGTTGAGTAAGTTAAACTTCTACCAACAGCATATTCACTAGTTCCTCTCACCCAAAAAGAAACAGTAATTACATCACCAGCTGTCACAGGACAATAAACATTATAAGCCATACCATCTGCAACACCATCACCTCTGTAAACATGGTGTCTCATACTCGGTGTTCCTGGTATTCTACCACCATCAGGTACTATTTCTTTTATCAAACCTGAATTAGGTTGGTGAGGATTGCCATGCCACATGTCTGGAAAACCAGAGGCACTTATAGATACTCTAGTGTCATTAGCATAAGCATCGTGTACTTTGAAAAAACCAGTATCAGGGTTTATGTATCCTTGAGATCCATTTTGACTACCGTTATACTCATGTAGCGAGAATGTTGTTGATGATATTTTTTTAATAACATAGTTTGTACCAGCTGTAACACCACCACCCGACGTTGCTGGATTTAATACATCAAAACTTCGTATGTTATAACCAACACTACTAAGTGTCACTATATTATTACTAACCGAACCTATAGTACCTATATCAAAATCGTTATTACCATTATATGCGTTTGTATTGTAAGATGCCCAATTATTAGATGTGGTAAACCTTCCATTTGCAGATGCATTTGGGACTATATTAGTTGTAGGCTCACCTGGATAATACTTCGTCTCTTGACGACTAGCATCTAAAGCAACTATTAATCCATCATTTATTAAGTTAGGTCCTGCTGACGTAGCCATATCTATATATCGTTATTAGTCCAAGCATCAGTATCAAGTAGCTCAAGTATATCTGCGTGATTGTATTCTGTATATTCACTGCTATACACACTTGGCCTACCGTACGTGCCTGCTTTTATTGTTGACTCTTGTTCTTCAAGAGTTTCAGCGTTTATAAAAGTCTCTATAGTATCTTCTTCTATAATATTAACATTATACTTAACAAACGTTAAAGTTCCGTCTATGGACTTCCTAAGGCTTTCTGAATTACTTTCCATAACCTGTGTAAAGTCTATATCATTTATTTTACTTATCGGTATTACTAACCATCTTCTGTTTTCGTACATATTTATAATTTTATAATTTAAAACCTAGATTTAAGTGCGTTATAATTTTGTAATGATTCTGCTGCTGTTAATGATCTATTATACACCATTATCTTTTTTACAGTACCTGTTAAATTCCAAGAACCACCGTATAAAAACCAATTCATAGTTGTCCAGTCACTAAAATCAACTCTTTTAGCTTCCCACATGTGGTACTCATTGTCTTTATATTCTATAGGTGTATTTGGGTTTGTTGTAGCTAAAGTGTCCACGTAATAAGCGGGATCACCTGATCTTTCGTCGTAGTAGTTATTATTATTAGATGCAGCTATATAGTAACTTCCGCTTTGACCTCTAACCCACAACTCTTGAGTGTCGGATGTTTTATAAACCATAACAACAGTACAATATTGTTCTCGGGTAGGTGGATCAGTAGAGGTAAAACCATAAGATCCGTTTAATGGAAAAGCACCATTAGACCAAACAGAGTTTATAACAGAATTATTCATGCTTACATGATTGTCGTTTCCACTTAAATCATACCATTTGTTTGTTCTAGCAAAAGTTCCATTTGATGTAAACGTATGAATAGTGTAACCACCAACTGATGTTATTGTTCCACCTGTCGCTTTTACTGGCCCTTTATATCTTATTATAACTATTCCAGATCCACCAGCACCACTATTTCCACCACCTCCGTTTCCACCGCCTCCGCCAGATCCAGTGTTTATACCTCCATTATCTCCATTTTTAGTTGCAGGTGTTGCGCCATTTCCACCACCACCTAAGCCACCTATAGCTCTTGTGTTCATATCATTAGTAGCACCAGCTCCACCACCTGCATAGTAAGTAGGTGTTCCAGATATATCAGAAAGTATTCCAATACCACCAGCACCACCACCTCCGTTACTTCCTTGTCCATTTGCACCAGCACCACCAGCACCACCGCCACCTCCACCAGAGTCTCTAGCTACTGGTAGGTTTAAATATATTGCGCCAGATCCACCAGAATTACCTTGTCCAGATGTTCCAGCTGCTCCTTGTGTAGAGTAAGATGCACCACCACCAGAACCACCAGTATTAGGTGATGTGCTTCCACCATTATTAGCGTGTCCACCACCGCGACCCCCACCAATTGCTGTACCTGCTAATCCAACTGATGAATTACTTCCATTAGTTCCAGAACCTCTTCCAGTTGATCCGCTACCACCACCACCTACTGTAACCGTAGTATCAGCTATAGCTGAAGGCGTAAATGATGGTAAATATATAACACCACCAGCACCACCGCCACCTCCACCGTTAGAGCCTACACCACCGCCACCTCCACCAGCAACGATTAGTACTTCGCAGGGATCAGAAATGTTCCTAAAACTTCTTTGGCTACCAGCATCAAGGTTTAAAACTAAACCATCTTTGACTATATTTGCTCCTCTATACTGTCCCATTATACGTGTCTTATTAAAGTCTTAATACTCCAATCACTTGTTGTTGTCACTGCTTGAAGTTTTATTTGATTACTGTGTCTAATAACTGACAAAGTAACATCTGAAGTGTCTCCTATATCAGCAGTTGATGTTTCTGTAAATTCTACATCTGTTCCGTTGTGGCAAGAGAAAACAGTACCAGCTCTAACGTTACTACCTTTCTTTATAACAAAATCAAAGAAAACAGCATTACCAACAGTGTCACTTACAGCAGCTATATCTCTAGTTGCTCCAGTATCTACATCTGTATTAGATTGATTATACTCGTAAGGTAGCGAGTAAACATTATGATAAGAAGAATAAGCTGTACTAGACCCAAAGCCTTGTTGCCAAATCCTCATTCCAATACCACTCTTTTTAAACATTACTAAGTTGTCAGAACCACCAGAGCTGTCTGAATAACTTCTCATATGTAAAAAATCAGCATATGGAGAAGTATTGTTATTATTCCAAGATGTAAAACCGAACCTCATTCTGCTAGCTGCGTCTTCACTAGGAGCAATAGTTCTATTATCCCTACGCAACACGTAACTTGCGTAATCACTAGCATAGTTTGCTGAAGATGCGTTACCAGTTAAGTTACCAGTTACGTTTCCAATTACAGCTCCTGTTAATGGACCATAAAATCTGGTCGCTTGAATACTTTCGTTAGCATAAAGCGTATCGTTAGTGTGATGCCAGTAAAACTGTGGAGCTCCACTGTAACCACCGAATGTTATACCAGCTCCATCTGATGTTGAGCTATTTGTTGTGTTTTTACCAACTGTTATGTTTAAATCTTCAACATCTAATGTTGCGGTATTTAAAGTTGTTGTTGCACCCTCTACTGTTAAGTTTCCAGTAACTGTCATATTACCAGAAGAGTCAATATTAAGTAGAGTCTCTGTAGTACCGTGACCTGTTACACTTGTTCCACCACCCTGAGCAGTTGCATCATGGTGTGTACCTGCTGTGGTTGCTCTTCTATTTATTTGAAAGCTATCAGCTGAAGCGTATGGTCTACCCATAAACCACTCTGTTTCACCAGCTTGATTATTCATATATATACCACCGCCTCTTGAGTGACCATCGTCGTCAGTAGAATTTAATACTATACCAGCATTAACATAACCATTATCACTACCTGTTATAGTTAAAAGCGAAGTACCAGTTGTTGTTATATATGAGTTTGCTAAAGATTCAAAACCTCCGTGTGTTGTAGTTTTTTGAACAGAGTTAACCGTAAGAGCGGTTGAGCCAGATGTATTTAAAACTATAGTATGGTTAGAAGGTTTAATGTGTAACGAAGTATATTGGTAAGCTGGAGATTGTGGAGTTGAAACTGGAGGTCTTCCTTGTATTCTAATATCTGAAAGAGCATTAGTAGTACCAACTCTTTCTATATACATTCCAGAAGCATCATCGTTTGAATAAGTATAACTATTTCCAGTCGTAGACCATTTAAAAGATCCGTTAACAGTAAGATCTGGTGTTGTAATACCTCCACTAAACGTTCCACCATTCGCGGCAGATACAAAATCCGTAGGTATACTACCTGTTGTAGCATAACCACTTAAATCTTGATCACCTGTATTAGTTCCTGATAAATTAGAAGCACCTACGGTACCTGCAAAAGTTGCGTTTTGTGACGCGTCTAACGTAAGAGATAAGAGGTTTCCAGACCAAAAATTTATAGCAGCGTTGTTATACATATTAAACGAAGAAGCTGTGTTACCAGCACCTGCGTTTCTTGTTGTACTATTTCTCCATATTTCTCCAAAACCAGCGTCATTGTTTTGCCATTTTTTACTAACGTAAGCTGAGCTACCTGCGTTTTCATTTTTTAAATACTGAAACGCCCCTGTGTTACCTGGGTTATATATTTGGGATATTTCACCTTCAAATTTAGATGCTTTAGCAGCGTCTATTGTTAATACTGTACTACCGTTTGTTACAAATACAAGTTTATCGTTTGATCCTGGAAATTGGAAATAAGTGTTTAGATCACCTATGTGTCTTATATATTCTGCTACATCTAAATTACCACCTACAGAAGCCGCACCACTTAATGTTGTGGAAGTTGCTGTTATATCTCCGTCTACTGTAACGGCTCCACTTGAGTTTACTGTTAGTATAGGTGAACCAGATATATCTGATACATTAAATAAATCTCCAGTTAAATCGTTTGTTACAGAGAATAGTTGACCTTGTGTACCTTGTACATCTAACACAGTACCACCAACAGGTATAGTATGACCTGTTACAGTTGTACCACCTAATTCGTCTATTTCTAAACCAGTTAAGCTATTAGTTTTTAAGAAAAGATGACCAGTTGAAGCAGTGTTTATAATAGAGATTCCAGCAGAAGAAGAAGCCTGCCAGGTTCTATAATCTAAATAATTAAGGTTATGACCAGTCCATGTATATAATTTACCACTTGAAGGTAGTCTTGCGTTACCTCCAAAAATAGCTTCTGTACCATCAGTAGTTCCATCTAGCGATAAAGCGGTTAAAACAGTACCACTTGTAGATTTTACATTAAAGTTTAATTTTGTTCTTGTGGCACTCGAGGTTGTTCTGTGTTCTATACCACCCCAATCTTGATGACTGCCTTCGTAATCTACAGGAAAGCTAACATGTTGTAACAAAGTGTTAGCACCTGGATTTGCACCATCACGTAGCATTTGAATAACTGGTGAACCATTTTGTTTAGTAACATTAAAATCACCACCACTTATGGTTGCGTCACCAATAACATTTAAATTATGTGTTAAATCCCAGTAATCATCACCATCATCAAATATAAAACTTGCAGCAGCAGAAGAAGCTCTGTATATTTCAATACCAGACGTACTGGCTGTCATTGAGTTATCTGCAGCTGTTTTGTTTAGTACTATTATATTATCTTCAACATCTACTGTTGTAGTGTTTAATATAGTGTTAGTTCCAGTTACCGTTAAATTAGCAACTGTTAAATCAGCAAACTCAACATTATCAGTAGTTCGAACAGCTTGGTCCATTGGGTATAGCTCATTTGCTCCATGACCAGTGTTGAGTGCTGCAGCCGTAATAGTGGTTGGAAAATTCCAAACACCATCTTTAGTATAACTTGTTGTGTTAAAATCATTACTACCACTCTTTCTAGTGAATATAAACATTGAACCACCTCTAGTAGTTCCATCACCACCTGAAGTTTGAGTTCTTATTATACCTATTCTATCATCTGTACCATTTGCAGCTGTTGTACTAGAAACTAAATCTGAAACAATAGTACTGTCCCCAGTAGTATCTCTTCTCATAGTTAAACTTGAAACACTACCAGAGTTTATAGCTAAACTTCCACTAAATGTACCGCCATTTGCCGCAGATACAAAATCAGTTGGTATAGTACCAGTTGTGTATGTTGTTGAATCTAGAGATCCATCAGCTTTTAAAAAGCTTGTGCTTGCACCTCCATCAACTATAAACGAATCTGCTTTTAAGTCTGATCCTTTAAAATCAACAGTTGCGGCTAAGTCTGATCTTAAACTAGTGTAATCACTATCTGCATTTGTTACTTGTGTTGCGCTCCATTGACCACTTCCATGTGTAGTTACTCCATCAACCATATCCATGTTTGAGGAATAAAAAGAACCGTTACTCGCGTAACTTACGTGAACGCTTCCGTAAGACCATGATGAATCAGCATCACCAATTAAAACTACATACCTACTATTTCTAACACCTAGATATATTTTTTTACTACCTTTACCTATTTTATGCGCATTATAATGATGCCACCCATTGTTCCAGTTGTGACCACCTACAAAATATGTTGAAGGGCCAATGCCTGATTGATACTCGTATACATCTATTTGTAAGTATACCATACCGTGATTACTACTAGCTGTTGTTCCAGGTAGTGTTATTTCTATTCTACCTGTTGTAGAACCACTAGCACTCCATTGGGCATCTGTTCCAGGTCTTACTATTGTAGTACCAGAACCTACGTTATCAGCTTTTATATGTCCAACAAAAGTAGCTAAACCATCTTTATCTATGGTTAATTGATTTGAACCGTCTTTTTGTATTTTAAAATCATTATCACCTGCACCTCCAAAGACTCTATTTAAAGTAAAGTAATGTGCTGCGTCTCCATCAGCATCTTGATATGCAGTTATTGAATTAACCTGATCATTTACGTTAATTACTGTATTTTCATTTGAATTTCTACCTACAGTAATGTTACCTGATGTTGATCCCGTGAGTACACTTACGTTGCCAGAAAAATTACCTCCATTCGCGGCTGACACAAAGTCTGTCGGTAAAGTTTGATCACCAGTTAAAGTAACTCCATTAGCAGTTACTGTACTTGCGAAACTCGCAGAGCCATCGCCTTTTAAAGTAAGTACATCTACTACAGTGTTAACAGTACCGTTGTGAAGAGAGAATTTTAAATAGTTACTGGCTTCAGTAGAAGACACATACGACTTTATATTGTGATACCTGCTCGTATTAGAGTCGAATCTACCTAATGTTATTACACCCTCACTTTCGTGAGTTGGCATAAAGTCTAGCTGTGTCGTGCCAGATATATGTAATCCGTTTAAAAACTTTTGAGCCATGTGTTATTAAATTAATAAAGCACAAACGCTACCTCACGGTATAGTCTGTGCTTTTGAATATTATTATGAGTAAGTAGGAGTTATATCAGTAAGACCGTTCTTAGCGTCTATTACTACAACTCTTATATCACCTATACCAGCAGCAACCATTTGAGTACCTGTCTGAGCAAAGGTCATTTTAACATTATTAGTATCTACGTGATCAACATCAGCAAAAACCATTAAAC
>Ga0206677_10003719_pt1 | contig 12741 bp, 10 predicted proteins | sample M130m12015metaG_FD_155475 | JGI IMG/M metagenome (GOLD analysis project Ga0206677, IMG submission 155475) | Ammonia-oxidizing marine archaeal communities from Monterey Bay, California, United States - M1 30m 12015 | ecosystem: Environmental > Aquatic > Marine > Intertidal zone | place: USA... | reverse complement strand
GCGGGCCAGCCCTTGCTATCGTCAGAGACGCGATAGCTCGCTGACGATTAAGCCGTGTTGTCAATCCTCGGCAAAAACTCGGGCAAAGATGGTATCAACATGTTTGGTGTGGTAACCAAGATCGAACTTTTCCTCGATTTCCTCTGGGCTTAGAGCCGCCGTCACATCTGCATCAGCAAGCAGTTCTTGCTTGAAGTCGGTGCGGTGTTCCCAAACTTTCAGCGCGTTGCGCTGCACATAAGAGTAGGCATCTTCGCGACTCACACCGGCTTGGGTGAGTGCCAGCAACACCCGCTGGCTCATCACAAGGCCGGGGAATTTGTTCATATTTTCCTGCATATTTTCTGGAAATATCAGCATCTTGTCTATAACGCTTGTGAGCCTCGCCAATGCAAAATCCAGCGTGATAGTTGCGTCTGGTCCAATCATACGCTCGACCGAAGAATGGCTGATGTCACGTTCGTGCCACAGCGCCACATTTTCCATGGCGGGGATGACAGCCGCGCGTACCATACGGGCAAGACCTGTGAGGTTTTCGGTGAGTACCGGGTTCTTTTTATGCGGCATCGCCGACGAACCCTTTTGACCCATGGAAAAGAACTCTGCCCCTTCCAGAACCTCAGTGCGTTGCATGTGGCGGATTTCAATAGAGATGTTCTCGATTGAAGAGGCCACAACGCCCAAAGTCGCAAAAAACGCCGCATGACGGTCGCGGGGAATGACCTGCGTGCTGATGGGTTCAGGGACCAGTCCCAGTTTGTCGCAGACATGTTCCTCGACAGCGGGGTCAATGTTGGCAAACGTGCCTACGGCGCCTGAAATGGCGCCAGTGGCGATTTCTGCGCGGGCGTCGCGCATGCGGGAAAGGTTGCGGTCCATCTCGGCGTAGAAGCGCGCAAATGTCAGACCCATAGTGGTAGGTTCAGCGTGAATGCCATGGCTACGACCGATGCGAAGGGTGTTTTTGTGTTCAATAGCACGCCGTTTGAGGGCACCCAGCAGTGCCTGCAGATCGGCAATCAGGATGTCGGCGGCTCGAGTCAGTTGCACGTTGAAACAAGTATCTAGAACGTCCGAACTGGTCATGCCCTGATGCACGAAACGGGCTTCGTCACTGCCCACATGTTCGGCAAGATGGGTCAGAAAGGCGATCACGTCATGTTTTGTAACTGCCTCGATCTCGTCGATGCGCGCCACGTCAAACTCGACATCCTTGGCCTTCCATACGGCATCTGCATTGGCGCGAGGGATTACACCAAGATCCGCCATGGCGTCACAGGCGTGCGCCTCTATTTCGAACCAGATGCGGAATTTCGCAGCGGGCTCCCATATGGCGACCATGTCGGGGCGAGAATAGCGAGAGATCATGGGAGCACCTTTTTGTGACTGCAAGACTGGTTTCCGTGCTCTTAAACTGCCCTGTGGTCAGCGACAAGCTGAAGGCCCAAAGATGAGACGCTTTGCCCTGATAGAGGCCGGTTTGGTCAGCTGGGCCATTCTAGAATATAAAAAAGATTGGCATATAATCAGGATTAGCACCCAATAACTGACCGTTAGATGCCTGCGACACCTAAGAAATGCAAATTCCAAGTCGCACACGACATTTGGGGCTGTTATTGGGGGTGAAGCGGCGGGTTTCGTCGCAGCATGCTGATACGTAGAAACTTGCAGGAGTACGACCAAATGGAATGTCTTGGTGACGCCTTGCGCCTTTTGGACTTGGTCGATGACGTGACAGTCGCTGCTGGTGCAAACTGAGATGCTACGTGTTCTTGATGATTTTGAGGGGCGTTGGCGCATTCAAAGGGATATTTTACCAAAAAGTGGTGCGCGCGGTTTGTTCGAAGGAGAGGCGGAGTGGCGCCCTTCCAAAGGTGGATTGGCTTACATTGAAACAGGCACTTTAACATTGTCTGGGGCGGTGCCGATGCAAGCTGAGCGGCGCTATCACTGGGCGTCTGACCTGTCGGTGTATTTTCAGGATGGCCGTTTTTTTCACACTGTTCCGGCGGGTGGGGGCGAAACGCGGCATTGGTGTGACCCTGACCTTTATACGGTTAATTATGATTTTACCGACTGGCCAGGATTTACGGTGCGCTGGCACGTCCGAGGTCCGCGCAAAGCCTACACAATGTGCAGTTTCTTGAAGCCTCTGGAAGCGCCATGAGAGCGGTTTTAATTCACACAGAAGGCCGAGTTTGCCATTGATTGTGGGTGCAGTTCACAACATAACAAACAACCATATGCAAGTTGCTGGCATAAAACACGGTTGTATTTTCGGTTGGTGCGTCTGACCATCTTCGTGTTTTGGAGCATGGTGTAGCTTTTCTCTGAGATACGTCACCCAGATAATAAAAATAACGCAAGTCATTTGTGATCTGGTATCCGGAATTTTGCAGTTGCAGAAAAATGAAGAGCGATGCAAAACCAGCGCGATACATAGTTGCAGGCAAGGAAAGCCCAATGGAAAAAACAATTCGTTACAATGTTCTGAGCCAGGTTGTCGGAGCGGAAGCGGGGTTTGCGCTGCGTTGCAAACAAGCAGCTCTGTTAGTGGCTGGTGTACTTTTTCTCGCACTCGCAGCAAAGATCAAAGTGCCGATGTGGCCTGTTCCAATCACCATGGGCACGTTTGCGGTCCTGACGATTGGTGCTGCATATGGGCCGCGCTTAGGGTTGGTGACAATGATGGTCTATATGTTGGTCGGCGCGCTGGGTTTTGACGTATTTGCTGGGTCCTCGGCAGAGGTTTCGGGGCTGAGCTATATGCTGGGCGGCACGGGTGGATATCTTGTGGGATACGTGATGGCGACCCTTGCATTGGGTGTGCTGGCACAGCGTGGCTGGGATCGGTCCGTAAGCTGGATGGCGCTGGCGATGCTGATCGGGAATTCATTGATCTATATCCCCGGCGTGTTGTGGCTGGGCCAACTTTACGGATGGGATAAGCCGATCTTGGCGTGGGGGCTAACGCCGTTCTTGGTCGGTGATGCGCTGAAACTTGCTTTGGCGGCCGTTCTTTTGCCGGTTGCGTGGAAGCTGGTGAGCCGCGCGCGCGACTGATCGAATTGCGACCAAATTGAGAGGCGCGGGCCTTGCGGCCCGCGCCTTGTTCTATTTAAGACGCTGTCGGCACACCTGAGCTTAGACGCCCCATGACATTTTGACTGTTCATAAGACACCGTGTGGCAGTCGGCCCTTTTCATAGACCCCAACAGTTCGATTTTGACGTTGTATGCGTCCGCTAGGGATATGTGGAAACATCCATGCAAGACCGGCTATCTTTATAGGTTTGCTGCAAGCCCCCTCTTTCGGGTGTCGTTGGGCTTAGCACTTGATTGGCGCAGTCTTACAAATTGGATACTTACTGCGCAAGAAAGCAGGCAACCTTGTGACCGTTTGTGCGCTCTGACAAGGGTGGAGAGAATTGACTGCATTGTGGTTCAGCTTGCGGACAGCGAGAGGCGAAGCGACAGCCTTTGGGCAGGTTGATAGGACTCGGAGGATCTCCTTTAAGCCGGGTGCGACCCTTGCTACTGCGCTGACTACTGTTAACCGAAGGCACCGCGTTCAACAGCGCCTTAGTGTAAGGATGGCGGGGGTTGGCAAACAGACTTTGCCGATCAGCCAGTTCCACGATCTCACCCAGATACATCACTGCAACTGTGTCACAGATGTGTTGGATCACGCCCAAATCATGCGAGATGAAAAGATAGGTTAGCCCAAGTTCTTTTTGTAGATCACACATAAGGTTCAAAATTTGCGCTTGGATTGCCACATCAAGGGCGGAGACGGGTTCGTCACAGACGATCAATTCAGGCCGGGTTGAAAGAGCACGGGCCAGCCCCAGCCGCTGGCGCTGGCCTCCCGAGAACTGATGCGGAAACAGCGCCTGCTGTTCGGGCCGCAGACCCACCTGTCGGAAAAGTTCTGCTACATGTGCGTTGCGGTCGGCTTTGGTGCCTATGTTCATCAGATCGAGAGGTTCGCGGACAATGGATCTGGCGCGTTTGCGCGGATCAAGCGAGGAATAAGGATCTTGAAAAACGATCTGGAAACGCGATCGTGCAGCGCGCAACTCTTCTCCTTCAAGTGCGCTGATGGTGGTATTTTTCAGGGTGACGTTGCCCTCGGTGATATGGACAAGTCGCATGATCGCCAAAGCGGTCGTGGATTTACCTGACCCGCTTTCTCCGACAATGCCAAACGTGGTGCCAGCGGGGATCTCAAAGCTTAACCCGTCCACAGCATGTACTGTATTGGACCTCCCCGGCAGCAGGCCTCGTTTCCCACCAAAATACACTTTGAGATTTTCAACGGTGAGCGCGATGTCCTGTGTCATTTAACGCTCTGCATGTCGGCGGCCCAGCAGGCTGCGAGGTGATTGTTTTGCGTTGCTGTCAGATCTGGCTTGTCTTGGTAGCAGTGGTCCAGCACCGCGTTGCATCGAGGCGCAAAGGCGCAACCTTTTCCAAGATCGGTCAGGGCAGGGACGACGCCGGTGATTTCCGTCAGCCGCTCACGCACTGGGTTGGGCATGTCTGACAAATGGGGCACACAGGCAATCAACCCCTTAGCATATGGGTGTTCAGGGTGAGAAAGAACAGTGTTCACATGGCCCATTTCGACAATGCGCCCGGCGTACATCACAGCGACTGTATCTGCGAGTTCCGCGATCGCACCCATGTCGTGGGTGATCATGATGATGGCGGTGCCCATCTCGTCTTGTAGGTCCTTGAGCAGATCAAAAATTTGAGCCTGTACCGTGGTGTCGAGCGCCGTTGTCGGTTCATCGGCGATAAGCACACGTGGGCGACATGCGAGGGCCATCGCGATCATTACGCGTTGACGCATCCCGCCTGACAGCTGGTGGGGATAGGCTCTGGCGCGGGTTTCGGGCTCTGGGATATCAACGGCCTTGAGCATGTCGATGGCGCGTGCGTGGGCCGCTTTGGCAGACGCGTTTTCATGCAGTCGCACGCTCTCGGCAATCTGCTCGCCCACGGTGAATACGGGATTGAGCGAGGTCATGGGTTCTTGAAAGATCATGCCGATCTCTTTACCGCGAATTTTGCATAGCGAGTCTATGTCCAGTCCGATCAGTTCTTGCCCCGCCAGCTTGATTGAACCGGATGTAATCTGGCCTGGCGGACTCGGGATCAATCCCATGATCGATAGCGCCGTCATTGACTTGCCACAGCCCGACTCTCCGACGATGCCTAGTATTTCGCCTTCATTGACGTTTAGTGAGACATGATCCAGAACGCGCGCATTGCCTGCGCGAGTCTGGAAATCAACGACTAGGTTTTTGACCTGCAAGAGCGGTTTTGACATCAGCGTTGCCTTAGTTTCGGGTTCAGGGCGTCGTTTAGGCCATCGCCCACCAAAGAGATGGCCAGTACGGTCAAAAAGATGGCAAAGCCCGGGATCGCCACAGCAAAGCCCGCATCTAGGATATACGGGCGGTTCGAGCCGATGACTTGCCCCCAGCTTATAACGTTGGGGTCGCTCAGGCCAAGAAAGCTGAGCGCGGCTTCGAAAAGAATGGCAGAGCCGACCATCAGGTTTGCCTGTACTACGATTGGTGGCAGCGCATTGGGCAGGATGACATTGAAGATCAGGTACAGGTCACGCGCACTTCCCGAGCGGGAGGCGGCGACATATTCCATCTCGCGGATGCGCAGGAATTCTGATCGGGTTACCCGGGCAACCGCTGTCCAGCTGACCACCCCGATGGCCAGCGTGACCGTCAGCAGTGATGCCCCGAAAAGTGCCACTATGACCATCGAAAATAACAGTGTGGGCAGCACTTGGAAGAATTCGGTAAAGCGCATGAGCAGTTCTTCAATAAGGCCACCGTAATAGCCTGCAAAGGCCCCAACTGAGACACCGATGGTCACAGATACCAGCGCCGCTGACAGGCCAATGGCCATCGAGACCTGCCCACCCACCATCATGGCGGCGAGGATATCACGCCCAAGATAGTCGGTGCCCAGTATGAACCCATCTTGCATCGGAGTAGTGAAAGGTGCCCAGACCATTTCGAACGGGTCGACGGGATGAATCAGGGGGCCGACAAATGCAAAAAGAATGATGAGTGTCAAAAGAATCAAGCCCGCAACAGCTGCGTAATTGCGAACAAACATTGTTGCCATCTCTCGCCAAGGGCTGGTGGCAACGACATTTTCATCCTTCAGTTCGGTAGTGTGCGCTGTGTCGGTCATATTGGCCCCTTATTCAGCGCGGATGCGCGGATCGATCATCCGAAGCACCAGATCGGTGATGATGTTTACAACAATGACTACAAGTGATGAGAAAAAGAGGATTCCCATGATCGTTGGCGTGTCGCGCGCAAGAATGGCCTGTAATGCGAGGGTGCCAAGGCCTGGCCAGTTGAACACCGCCTCAACGACCACCGCGCCGGACATCACAGCCGAGAATTGCAAGCCAGCCACTGTGACAAGTGGGCCAAGCGAATTCTTGAGGGCATGTTTGTAGAACACTTTATTTTCGCGCAGGCCCTTGGCGCGCGCTGTCCGGATATAATCGCTGCCAAGCACTTCTTGCATCGAGGCCCGCGTCAGCCGCGAATAAAGCGCGAGGTAGATCGAAGCTAACGTAACCATGGGCAGCACGAGGTGATAGGCGATGTTTATTGACTGTTCAAAAAAGCTTGCATCGATCAGGGCGGCGTTCATCATACCGCCCACTGGAAACACCGGGTAGACCGAGACAAAGAGAATAATCAGCAGAATGCCGGTCCAGAACACGGGGGCCGCGAACCCGAAGAGTGACAGGAACGTGACGCACAGATTAACCAAACTGTTGGGCTTCCGCGCTGCCATTACGCCCAGAAGAACTCCGACAGAAATTGCGAGGATTTGAGAAGAGAAAATTAGAAGTAGAGTCGCCGGTAGACGTTGCAGGATCAGTTCTGTGACGGAGGTATTGTAGAAATACGAATAGCCTAAATCCATCACGGCAACCGAGCTTAGGTATCGCCATAGCTGCGACATAAACGGCTGATCTAAACCATAGCGCTGGCGAATCTCGGCAAGTACACTTGCATCTGCGCCGCCCATGTCGCCTGCAATGGCATCGGCCACGTCACCGGGTGCAATTGTGATGAGGGTAAAGTTAAGAACTACAACAGCAATCAAAAGCACCAAACCATAGCCTACACGTTTTGCTAAAATTTGCCCGAAGCTCATGCGCGCTGTCCGTTCCGTCAGATGCCAGAGATATCCGGGCCGGCCAAAGTTGGCGGCCCGGACATTTTTTCATGTTACTTTAGGTAAACGCGATCCAGCGGCGTCGATGTGCCCCAGATACTGTCGCTGGCGTTGCCCACCGCACTTATCGACGACACTGTGTGATAGGGCGACGCAAAGATCGGATAAAGTGGCAGTTCATCCGCAAGGATTTGTTGCAACTCGGCATAAAGCGCTGTGCGCTTGGCCGGATCGTTGGTAGCTCCGGCTTCTTCCATGATCGCATCCACACGGTCGTTAGAATACTGCTGAGTGTTTGACCAGATTACACCCTCTTTGATGTTGTCCGAGCTATAGGTCCGATGCACGCCGATAACTGGGTCACCCCAGTTGAATACGTTGTCCATCGTCATATCGAAATCCCAGGTCGAGATACGCTTCGCCCATGTCGGAAAATCTGCAGAGGACCGAACGGTCACGTTGATCCCAATCTTTTTCAGTTGGGGCTTCATGTATTCGGCGTAAGGCTTCATCGCAGGCCAACCATAATCAATCGAGAGGCCAAAGCGCATACCGTCTGACCCTTTGCCGTAGCCAGCCGCGTCCAGAATCTGGTTTGCCTTAGCGAGGTCGACATCATAGGCTTCGACGGTTTCATCATAGAACGGGCTGCCTGGGTGGATACCCGTCAGAGCCGTTGGGGCGGTGCCCATATTCAGTGCTTTGTTGATGAATTCCCGATCTACCGCATAGGCAATCGCTTTGCGTACCATCGGGTCAGAAAGCTTCTCTGCTCTGGTGTTGAATGCCAGCCAGTTGACGGGGCCGATGGCGGCATATCCAGCATTAGAGACTTTTAGGTCTGCGTTCTTTTTCAGGCGCACAATGTTCCGCGGACTGGATTCAAAGCCCGACATCTGCAGTTCACCGCTTTCCAGAGCTATGGCGCGCGTGCTGTCATCCGGCATGATCCGCATTACGATCCTGTCAAGATAGGGCAGGCCGTCCATGAAGTAGTTTTCGTTCCGCTCAAGGATGACGTGTTCACCCTTTTTGAACTCCACCAATTTGAATGGACCTGATCCAACGACGTTTTCCGAATTGGCGGGGTGGGTCTTGGGGTCTTGGCCATCGCCGTATATGTGTTTGGGGATGATTGCCAGCAATTGTGATGACATTGCCAGCAGCAACGCTGGGTGCGGTTTTGACAGTTTGATCACCGCAGTGTGTGCATCTGGCGTGGCAACCTCGGTCACGGGGGCGAACATTGATTTGAACGGGTGGTTGGCTTTCACAGTGTCGATTGAAAACGCCACGTCGTCGGATGTGATCGGCACGCCATCATGAAAAACTGCGTCTTTGACCAAGTTGACGGTCACGCTTAAGCCGTCGGCGGACACGTCCCATGATTCCGCCAAATACGGCTGTGGCTCCCAGCCTTCGTCATAGCGTAGAAGCGATGCAAATAACTGTGTGCCGGGCACGCCAGTGGCTGTTCCAGATTGCACAGCCGGGTTTAGGTGCCGCGGTGTTTGTTGAATGGCCATCGTCAATGTACCACCGGTTTTTGGCTCGTCGGCTGTGGCAGAGGTCGCCATTAGCGCGGCCACAGCGGTGGCCGCAAAGAGTGATTTAAACGCAAGCTTCATGAGTTCAGTCTCCTTCTTTCTGGTCATTAATAAAAATGCTGACAGAGCCTTGGGCCGCCAACGTGATGCCTCATTGGGACTCAAATGCAGTTTTAATGCAAGAAAATCGTCTGAGCATGTCGCCAACTTGTAATTTGTATGCGCAACGGCGTGATATGGATATTGTATAAATAATTATGTTTCTGTGGTGCGTCAAAATGCTTTAAGCTTTCTGAATAAGGGACAAGATCATGAACGAGGCACCCCCGTGATTACCATCTTTCAGGCTAAGAAGATCATCACAATGAACCCCGCACGACCTGAGGCGACTCATGTTGCGGTACGCGACGGAATGATTATCGGCACAGGCACGCTGAAAGAACTTTCCCTATGGGGACAACACGAGCTGAACAAAGATTTTGCCGACAAGATTCTCATGCCGGGACTGGTCGAGGGCCATTCGCATACGATGGAAGGCACGCTTTGGCGGTATACCTATTGTGGCTACTTTGACCGGGTGGACCCAAATGGCAAAACATGGACGGGCCTGAAGGATATCGATGCTGTTCTAGACCGGCTGACAGACGCAGAGCAGGCGCTTGAAGATCCGAACGCACCGCTGCCGGGCTGGCAGATTGACCCGATCTATTTTGATAACCGACGAGTGACGCGCGCCGATCTGGATCAGGTGTCAACGACGCGACCCATCGGGATCATGCATGCTTCGGGTCATATCTTGAACGTCAATACCAAGGCGCTGGAGCTGGCAGGCTTGCTCAAGCCGGGCGTCAATCACCCCGGTGTTCCACTGGGGAAAGATGGATTGCCCACAGGCGAATTGAAGGGGCCGGAAATCATGACACCGGTTGGTATACACGTAGGCTTTGACCGCGACATGCTGGCCTGTGACGAACGTGGCCTGCGCGACTTTGGCAAGCTTTGCGTTCGGGCAGGGGTGACTACGGTCACGGATCTTGCAGCACGCATGTCTGATGATGTTGCAGACATGATGTTACGTGTGACTAGTGAGCCGCGCTATCCTGCGCGCGTAATGGCGCTGCGCTTCTTTCATGGCTTGCCACCAAAGGATCTGATCGATCACGCCATTTCGCTACGCGCAAGGTCCACTGATCGAATGCGGCTGGGCGCGATCAAGGTTGTTGCAGACGGTTCAATACAGGGGTTTTCCGCGCGGCTGCGTGCGCCGGGTTACTTCAATGGCGCGCCCAACGGGTTGTGGTATATTTCGCCTGAGCAGATGCGCGAGATCTATGATTTGGCGCTGGAAAATAATTTACTGGTACATACGCACACGAATGGAGATCAGGCTACGCAACTTGCCATCGAAACGCTGGAGGCGGCGCTTGATCAACGCCCCACCCATGATCATCGCTTTACCCTACAGCACTGCCAACTGGCCGATGCTGCGCAGTTCCAGCAAATGGCCAAGCTGGGCATGTGCGTGAATCTTTTTGCCAATCACCATTTTTTCTGGGGTGACGAGCATTACCGTCTAACTGTGGGTCCGGAACGGGCCGAGCGCATGAACGCTTGCCGCACGGCTCTGGCAAATGACATTCCGATGGGCATTCACTCAGACGCACCGATCACGCCGCTTGGCCCGCTATTTACCGCCTGGTGCGCGGTGAACCGCATCACTGCTTCGGGCCGAGTGCAGGGGGATTTTGAATGCATTTCGGTCGAGGATGCGCTTTATGCCATCACGCTTGGTGCTGCCTATACGCTGAAACTGGACGGTGAAATCGGCTCGATCGAGGCTGGAAAACACGCGGATTTTGCGGTGTTGGAAGATGACCCGACCGAAATTGACGGTGCAGACCTGAAAGACGTGCGCGTTTGGGGGACCGTGCAAGCGGGTCGTGTGTTCGAAGCACAGGGAGCTTAACGGATGCTGCCTGTTACAGCGATTGGAGGCTATCTGGGTTCTGGCAAGACGACGTTGGTCAATCATCTACTGCGTAACGCCGACGGTCGCAAATTGGCGGTTCTTGTAAACGAGTTTGGTCAACTGCCGATTGACGAGGACCTGATCGAAGCACAGGACGACACTCTAATCTCGATCACAGGTGGTTGCGTCTGTTGCAGTTACGGAAATGATTTGATCGAGGCGATGATGAACATGTTGCGAATGGAGCCGCGCCCGGATCATATTTTGATCGAAGCCAGCGGGGTGGCCTTGCCGGGCGGGATTGCTGCCTCAGTGTCGTTGATGGATGGGTTCGAGCTTGATGGTGTCGTGGTTATGACGGATGCTGAAACCGTTCGGAGGCAGGCCGCTAACGACTATATCGGCGATACGATCGAGCGTCAGTTATCTGACGCGGATCTTGTTCTGTTAAACAAAGCTGATCTTGTGTCGGCTTCTCAGCTTCAGGATCTAGAAACTTGGATGGAAACTAACGCACCACAGGCTGGAATTGTGCGCACCGCCCATGGAGAGGTTCCGACTTCGGTTATTTTACAAGGGTTTGATCCGGATCCGGCGCGCTTTAGCGGTGCCACCCACGACAGTATCGCAGCGTTTGCAAGCGAGGTGTTGTATTTCTCTGGAATAGTAGATGCAGACGCCTGCGCCCAAACATTTGCTGATCCGTGCTTTAACCTTGTGCGCGCAAAAGGGTTTGTCCCAACAGTAGACGGGCTTCGGGCAATTCAAGTCGTGGGGCGGCGCTGGGCGGTATCTGACGCGCCCGAGGATGCCGTGCCGGGGGTCGTGTTGATCGCCGCAGGTGCAAAGCTTGACCTCGCTGGGATCAAGAAAGCACTAGGCGACAGCGTCGCCTGATCCCTGCTGAGGTGCTGCATTGCAATCATGGTCGATTACAGTCGCGGGCGCATGCTTGATTGGCGAATGATCAATTCCGGTGCACAGTGAAGACTATCATTGGAATGCTCGGCGGGCTCTACGATTGCGCGGACGAGGGCCATGCCGGTTTCTTGTCCGATGCGGCGCGCAGGCATGCGCACTGTCGTTAGAGTTGGTTCGATGTCAGATGAGCCTTTGAAATCGCCTATCCCGACGATGGAAATATCTTGGGGCACGTTCAACCCTGCGGCCTTGGCGGCATAGAGCGCTCCGGTAGCAAGAATGTCGTTGCCGCAGATCAGCGCCGTAGGCAGGTCTGGTTGCGAAAACAGCGCTATGGCATCTTTTTTAGATTCAGAAATGCTGTAAACGGTTTGCAGCGACCAGTGGGCTGGCACTGTGATCCCTGCGGCACGGAGTGTGGCAAGGATCATGTCGCGGCGCGCCAGCGCGCGATCGTTGCCATCGGTTGGGGGCAACATGCATGCCACGCGCCTGTGCCCCAGCGATAGCACATGATCGGTGATCAGCTTGGCGGCCATCTGGTTATCAGCCCCAATCGATGGAAATCGAGATTTGTTCGAGTAATTCCACATCAGCGTGCAGGGGATGCCTTGGCTGTCCAGCAGCTGAAACACCGCTTCGTCATGTTCCAGCCCGGTCAGTACGACTCCGTCGACACGGTGTTCTAGGAACTTGCGAAGGATGACATATTCACGCTGCAGGTCATAGCCGTGTGATGACAGCAGAATGGTAAAGCCTTGTGCCGCGACCGTGTCGGACAGTGCTTGGACCACCTCGGCAAAGATCGCGTGGTCGAGTGTAGGTACCAGAACACCAACGGTTCCGGATCGAATTCCGTGAATCGTTTGGGCCGCACGGTTACGAATGTAACCAGTGCGACGAACGGCATTATCAATCCTTTTGCGGGTGGTCGATTTAAGCAGTTCTGGGTGATTAAAATATCGCGACACAGTCGATGGTGACACAGCTGCAGACCTTGCTACTGCAAAGATATCGGCTTTTTTATTATTTTTATCAATCATTTAACTTATAGATCCGCACAAGAAATGAA
>Ga0206677_10003711_pt1 | contig 12750 bp, 19 predicted proteins | sample M130m12015metaG_FD_155475 | JGI IMG/M metagenome (GOLD analysis project Ga0206677, IMG submission 155475) | Ammonia-oxidizing marine archaeal communities from Monterey Bay, California, United States - M1 30m 12015 | ecosystem: Environmental > Aquatic > Marine > Intertidal zone | place: USA... | reverse complement strand
CAAAGAGTGTCCTTGGCTTTACGATGATTATCGGTCTCGCGGCTTGCTCAACACAGCCACAGCAGATTGAAATAAGTTCTAAACCTATTGACAAACCTACACTATCTCTGCCTCCTGTTGACGAACTAAACATGCGCAAGTTAGAATGGATTGTTATCAACGAAGGTAATGTTGATGCTGTAATAGCAAGGCTTGCAGCAAGTGGAAAACCGTTTGCTATATATGGATTAACTGGTGACGGCTACGGCGACCTAGGACTTAACTTCAGCGACATACGTGCGCTTGTACAACAACAGCAAGCTATTATAGCAGCATACGAAGGCTATTACGAACAAGCAGAAGAGGCAATGGATAACGCAGTTATTCAAGATTAAAAATTTATGAAATCATTAATAATACTAAGTTCACTACTTCTTACGGGCTGTATGAGCATAGCAGAATCTAGCAACAGTGTGGTCACAGCACAGCCTTACATTGGATTACAAGAAAGAACACATCGAACAGAACTACGTGAACTACTAGACGTAGATCCTGTACGTACAGAGTGGTGTGCGGCGTTTGTTAATAGTGTATTAGAGTTAGACGACATACCCAACTTAAACGATCAAACAAAATATCCGCCGCTGATGGCACGTAGTTTCTTGTATTGGGGAGAACGTGTAGAACGTGAGGATATACAACGTGGCGATATTGTGATCTTTCCAAGAGGCAAAGAAGGATGGAAAGGACACGTAGGATTCTACGTTGACACACAGATGCACAACGGCAAAGAGTATTGGATTGTACTAGGCGGTAATCAAAGGAATGAAGTACGATATGACTTCTATCTGCCTAATAGAGCGTTGGGTGTTAGAAGAAGGTTAGCTAAATAATATTATATAAACTGAGGGGTTAATATGAAAAATTGGATTAAGAAAAGACTAGACGAGCGTACTTCGTTAGACGGTGCAGTTCTTGTGGCAGTAGGAGTTATTGTTCTTATAGCAGGACCATTTGCTAAACTAGCCGCTTATGCAGCTATTGCCTACGGAGCGTGGACAATCTGGAAAGCCGAATAACGCATGTGGGAAATGATACAGAACATGGCGGGAGACCGCACATGGATTTATACTAGTATAGCAGGCAGCATTTTAGGCGCAGTTGCACTAGCATATTTAAGCACAACAAGAATAGGGTTATGGGGATACGCTAAGTTTGACTTGGCAGTAGACTATCTTGTTGAGCGTTGGGGGTTAACTTGGCTAGAACAGCCTGAGGATGCATGGAGAAAAAAGTATCCAAAAATTACAGCAAAAATTGACGCAATGGAAATGCGTTTAAACAAATTAGAGGGCAAAACAAATGATAACGGAGATGAACTTTAAGGAGCGCAGTCTCCTATTTGCAAAACTAGCAAGTATTGCATACAACGATGACGTCGAACAAGTCAAAAAAGCAGTTCGCAAACTGGGCTTTACAACAGTAGAATTTTACAACAGAGCAGGCGCACAAGCATATCGCTTTATGAACAAAAACGATTTAGTAATAGCATGTCGTGGAACACAGCCTAGTGAATTTAATGATATCAAAGCAGACTTAAATGCACTTCCAGTATTTGCAGAAACAGTAAGTCTTGTACACAAAGGCTTCAAAACAGAAGTTGACGAATTATGGCCAATGGTGTTGGAAGATATTGATCGCAAAGCAAATGGAGGCAAAAGTCTTTGGTTTTGTGGACACAGTTTAGGTGCAGCAATGGCAACTGTAATGGCAAGTCGTTGTCACTTGTATCCTGAAATTCAGGAAGTCCAAGAACTTTACACATACGGTTCTCCTCGTGTTGGTTGGAAGAAATACTGCAAGAGTTTGGGCGTTACACACCATCGTTGGGTAAACAACAACGACATAGTAACTAGAGTTCCATTATCAACTATGGGCTACAAACATCATGGAACAGAACACTATATGAATGCTTATGGTAAATACCGTAAGTTAACAACATGGCAACGTATTAAGGATCGTTGGCGTGGAATGTATATGGGCATTAAACAGGGCAAGATCGACAACTTTGGAGATCATTCAATGACCGAATACATTGGTAACTTGGAAAAAATGGAGGGTTAACATGCCAAGGAAAAAGCCAGGAGAATTAAAGAGTGGTGGAGCCGCACCTGCACCAAAAGCAGCAGCACCTGCTCCAGCACCAGCACCAGCAGCAGCGCCAATAGCAGCACCAGTAATACAACAAGCTCCGCTAGTTGCACAACCTGTAGGAGAATTTCATCCAGCAGATAGTAATGGTGACGGACATGTAAGTAGTGCAGAAGAAAAAATGTACTTGGAGTTCAAGCGTAGAGAACTCGAAGATGCTGATGCTATGCGTGATGCGCAACGCAAGATGGCATGGTTTTCATTAGCAGGAATGCTACTATATCCGTTTGCTGTTGTACTTGCAGTTTTGCTAAATCTAGATCAAGCAGCAACAGTGTTAGGCAGTATGGCTAGTGTATACTTTGTATCGGTTGCAGCAATCGTAGCAGCGTTCTTTGGGGCACAAGCAGTAGGCAAGTCAAGTTCAAGCAAAAAACGCTAACCTCTAAATAAGTAATAGTATGGACTATTACAGCAGGTTAGGCGTAAACAAACAAGCATCGCCAGAAGAAGTTAAAAAAGCATACAAAAAACTGGCGATGCAACATCATCCAGACCGTGGTGGCGATCAAACTACATTCCAAAAAATCAACGAGGCATACGATACTCTAAAAGATCCTGCTAAGAGACAACGCTACGATAGTCCTCAGCCAGAAATGAATGTAAATAGTGCAAATTTCAATGATATTTTTTCACAGTTCTTTAGACAAGGTCAGCAACAGCAAAGACGCAATGCAGATATAAAAATTGCATTAGATTTAACATTAGAAGAAGTTGCTACTGGCAAGGATGTACTGGCAAGATATACGTTACGTAATGGACAAGAAACAAGTGCTAGTTTACGCATACATCCAGGTATACAACACGGAGAAGTAATAAACTACAAAGGCTTAGGAGACAATAGTGAACCAAGACTTCCAAGAGGAGACTTACATATTCACTGTAGAGTAAGGCGACATCATAGGTTTGATAGAGACAGACACCATATCAAAACCAAGTTAAGCATGAATGTATTTCAGTTAATAATTGGAGCACAAATAGACATTCCTAGCTTGACAGGCGGGGTTATACGTGTTACTATACCTAAGAGCAGTAGTCCTGGCACCATACTAAGCATAGCAGGACACGGACTACTAGACCCTAGAACAAACAGAATAGGAAATTTATACGTTGAATTAAAAGGTACAGTACCAGATTTAACAAAAGAACAAATTGAAAAGGTTAGACAACTAAATGATGAACTTAATACTCGCTCCTGATGTAATGTTGGAAAATCCTGTCAAACACTACGATGTTGGACAGTTGCACCCGGCTCCAATTGCATTAGATATGATTGATGTAATGACAAAGTATCACGGCTTAGGCATTAGTGCAAACCAGGTAGGCTTGGACCGGCAAATATTTGTGATGCGTTGTATGCTTAATACACAATTTAAAGGAAACTTAGTTGTAATTAATCCTATCATCAAAGGATTAAGTGAACAAAGAGAACTAGGAGTAGAAGGGTGTCTAAGTCATCCTGGACTACAATTGCATGTCAAACGTCCAATTAGCTGTGTAGTAGAATTTGAAACACTTACACCTGATATGCGTGATGTTATACACTTAGAAGCAAAGTTTGACGATATTGATGCTAGAGTGTTTTTGCATGAATACGATCATCTTCATGGAATACAATATATCGATAGAGTAAGCAAACTTAAATTAAAAATGGCAGAAAAGAAAAGGAATAAAAAAGTAAATGGTTGAACCAAGCGAAGCATTACAGGCAGTTTTTGACAAAGCGACTAGCGATGCCAAAAAGATGCAACATAACTATATTACTTTAGAACATTTGACGTATGCAATGTTGTGCGTTGAAGACTTTGAAAAAGTAATCAAAGAGTACGGTGCTGATTATAATTTGATGAAATCCACACTAGAAAATTATCTCAAAACAAAGACTAGAGATATCATTGCCACAGAAGAAGAAATGGCAGCACCTAAGTGGAAACCACGAAAAACACAAAGTGTAGAACGTGTACTTAACAGAGCATTTGCTCAAGTATTATTTCAAGGCAGAAACCTAATTGATATTATTGATGTGTTTATTAGTATACTAAGCGAAAAGAAAAGCTATGCTAATTTTGTATGTCAAAAAGGTGGTATCAAAAAAGATGAGTTTACACCTTTCATTAGTATGGAAATGGGCGATCGTGGAATTGATGACGAAAGTGCCGAACTTAGTGGCGCAGCAAATCAAGCTCTACGAGCATTTACCGAAGACCTTAATGGAAGTGTACAAAAAGGAAAAATTGATCCTGTAATTGGTAGACAAGACGAAATTGAATCAGTTGCATTGGCACTAGGTAGACGAAGTAAAAGTAATGTAATTCTTGTAGGTGATCCCGGTGTTGGTAAAACTGCTATTGCCGAAGGACTTGCTTGGAAAATTGAAAACAATCAAGTTCCAGAATTTCTTAAAGAATATAATGTTTACAGTTTAGACATTGGCGCTATGCTTGCTGGTAGTAAGTACAGAGGCGACTTTGAAGAACGTTTCAAATTAGTTTTGCAAGCCCTACAGAAAAAAGGCAAAACTATCATGTTTATTGACGAAGCACACATGATTAGTGGTGCAGGCGCAGGTGGCAAAGATGCAAGCAACGACCTAGCAAACATGCTAAAGCCAGCATTGAGCAAAGGTACAATCAAAGTAGTTGCAAGTACAACTTGGGAAGAGTATCGTAAACACTTTGAAAAGGATCGTGCGTTGATGCGCAGATTCCAACGTGTGGGTGTAGACGAACCGAGTGAAGAAGTAACTCTTGAAATTTTGCGTGGCATCAAGAAATACTACGAAGACTTTCATAACACTGAAATTACTGAAGGTGCAATACTTGAAGCAGTAAAGCTAAGTGTAAAGTATCAGCCAGACAAAAGGTTGCCAGATAAAGCAATCGATTTGATTGATGTTGCATGTAGTAGATTTAAAGTCAACGATCAGTTTGAAAATTGTGTTGTTACCGAAGACAACGTACAGTTTGAACTTGCTAAGATGGTAAAGATTCCTGAAGAAGCAGTAGCAGAGCGTGAAACAGAGAACCTTGTAAATCTTGAAAAGAATTTGAAAGGTAGTGTGTTTGGACAAGACAAAGCAATTGATGCTATTGTTGATAAAATACTTGTTGCACAAGCTGGACTAAAGCCCGATAACAAACCAATTGGATCTTTTGTGTTTATGGGCCCAACAGGTACTGGTAAAACTGAAACTGCAAAACAACTTGCTTCGCATTTAGGTGTAGAACTAGTGCGTTTTGATATGAGTGAATATCAAGAGAAGCACAGTGTTGCTAAGTTTATTGGTGCTCCTCCAGGATATGTAGGATACGAAGACGATGCAGGACAGTTGATTATTAAACTGCAAGAAAATCCAAATTGTGTATTGTTGCTAGACGAGATTGAAAAGGCTCACCCAGATGTAAGTGCTGTATTGTTGCAACTTATGGACAACGGTATGATTACAGGTAGTAATGGTAAAGAAGCAGATGCTAGAAATGCTATCCTAATCTTAACAACAAACTTAGGTGCTAAAGAAGCAGAAACAAATGCAATTGGCTTTGGCGACACAATGGAAAAAGAGTACGAAAACGATAGCCTGAAAAACTACTTTGCACCAGAGTTTAGAAATAGACTTGATGCTACAATTACATTTGCTAAACTAGGCAAGCCTGTAATGATGAAAATTGTTGGCAAGTTTCTCAAAGAACTCAAAGACCAAGTCAAAGACAAAAGTGTTAAGATTACTATTGAGGACGAAGCATTGGATTATCTTGTTGACAAAGGCTTTAATCCTAAAATGGGTGCAAGACCTTTGCAGCGTGTTATTGATGAAGAAATCAAACGTCCATTAAGTAGAGCTTTGTTGTTTGGAAATCTCAAAGACGGTGGCGAAGTACATATTAAATACACTGATAAAATTGAGGTTGAAACTATTACTAATGTTACGGCAGAATGAGACAGTCAAATTACATTACAACAAGTATCTTTACAAAGTAAAGTTAACAAATCCTCTTGCAACAATCTTTAGGACTGATATGCAACGTGGAGGTAAACTTAGCTACGCAAAAAAGAAACTAAATGAATATCGTATACAAGCAAACGATGGACAAGTTCTAAGGCGTGGTTTTTATATAGATACAGTTCTCACTGAAGAAGACATTGATAACGCAGAGTATATTTACAAAACTCTGCGTTATGCAAAGGATTATCTTGTCCGGGTTGAATACAATACTCTTAATGTGTACAGTAACAATATTAAATTTTTACAAAAATTTGAAAAAGTTTCTAGTCATATTGAACTCTGGGCACCTAAACCTGAAAATATAGACTTTTTGAAAAAACACAAGCACAAGGTAATAGTAGATACTGTTCCAGACTTACCTTTCAAAGTTACATTTGGTAGGAAACGTGCAAAAGTAGAATTAGGTACATGGCTGAGCGCAAACAGCGACAAAAGCAAAGCTGGAAACACCTTTATTGATAACTGTTTAAATGAAAGTTGGATAAACGGACAATATGTTTTTGCTAGAGATGAAAAAGTATTGTTCCTAATTAACATGATTGCTGGTGATAATATTACCAAAATCGAAGAATTAGTTTGTCGCACCTAGTAAGATAAATACATGTAACAAACTCCCGGAGGCTATTATGCAACATTTTGTACGTATTGTAATGGAAAAACAAGAAGGTCCACAGCTTTTAGATGAAAGTATTTTTCCAAATCAACAAATTTTAGAATCAGAGCAAGGCGCTACTATATTTCAAATCGATCTGCCTAGAGAATTAAACGAGACTGAATGCGATGAATATGCCGAACGGTTAGCAAACTATATGTTTGAATCAGGATATGATGACTTTGATATCGAAATTTCAGGCGATGAAGAAAATATTGCAGAAGAAACATACGACGACGATGACTTCTATACAGAGTACGGCGATATGTGGTTTAATGCAGACGCACTTGACGAAGCAGAATATCAAGGACGTAAAGTAGCACTTGGCAAACCAATGGCAGGTGATGTTAAGAAGTTTAAAGTATACGTTAAGAAACCAAATGGCAATGTAGTCAAAGTTAACTTTGGTCAAAAGGGTATGAAAATCAAAAAAGGAAATCCAGCAAGACGTAGAAGTTTTCGTGCTAGACACAACTGTGATAATCCAGGACCACGTCATAAGGCACGTTACTGGAGTTGCAGAAAATGGTAATGCTAAACGAAATATTTGATCAGAAAGCAATCCAAGATTTGAAAATTGGTGAACAGTTGCCATATGATGTTGCTGAAGATTTGAAAATATATATGACACAGGACAACGATTTCTATCGTAGAAATTTATTGCCTCATATGTCTGAAATACAAGCAGCAGTTCAAAAAGGTGGAAAATATAACAAACGTATGCTATTACCAGCTGTTGAAAAAGCTATTCCAGAATACTTAAAAAAGTTTGATATTAAAAAACGTCCTGAAGACTTTATGGATCAAACACAAAAAATGGAATGTATAACCAGCATACTTAAAGCAGAAATGGAAAACTTTCGTAAAGGTTCCTATTAATGCGTTACCACGAGATTAAGATACTCACTGAAGCTAAAGTTGGTAGAGAATACCAGCACTTAGAGGATCTTGTATTCGTTAAGGGCAGTAGTGGTGCAATTGAAGCAGCAGATACCCTAGATAAGTTAGGCTCCGACAGCAGCGATGTTGCAATTAAATGGGATGGATATCCTACAATGTATTGGGGACGTGAGCCAGACGGTACATTTGTACTTGTAGGCAAGAACGGCTGGGGTAGAAACAAATCAACATCAGCAAATAACTTGCAAAAGTTTATTAATAGTACAGGCAAAGGTGAAGATTGGCGTCAGCGATTTGCAGGCGAAATGGCTGCAATTTTTGATGTAATGAAAAGTGCTACAGATCCAAACTTTCGCGGTTACATTTATGGCGATATACTTTATCACCCAGGTAAGCCTGTAAAGAGTACAGAAGAAGGCTTGCAGTTTACTCCTAACCAAGTAACTTACACAGTTGATCCTAACAGTAGATTAGGAAAACGTGTAGACGAAACAGATGTCGGTGTTGTTGTACACACTCGCTACGAAAACTTTGGAGACAATAGTGGACAACCAATTAGCGATACAAATGATCTCAACAATAATCAAGCATTAGTGCTTGGACAAACTTATGTTGCCCACCAACCAAAAGTAGACACTAAAAATGTTGCTAGTATAAGAAATACAGCACAAAAAAATGCAAAAGTTATTGATGGGTTCTTAGAACCAATTCCTGGACTTAGTGATCTTAAAAATATAATTTACACTTATGTAAATCAAATGAGCAAAGGACGCAAATTAGGCGGACTCGAAAACGGTTTCTTTGATTGGCTAGGTAACAGCAAAGTAAGTGCCAACAAGCAAAAGAAAATTGCAGAAATGGCAAAACAAAGCCCAAAGGCATTGCCAGCAATTTTTAGTCTTGTAAAACAAATTATGGCATCAAAAGACGATATTATACAACAGTTAGATGATGCTCCAGCCGATGTAAAACAAAGCACCGGTGGTGAAAAAGGCGGCGAGGGCTATGTAGCACTAGGATCAAAAACTAAACTAGTGCCAAGAACAAGATGGCAGCCAAACTAAGGAACGAATATGCTACTAAGAGAATTATACGAAGCAAAAGCAAAGCGGATAGTAGCTGTAATGCCCGGCGGATTTCATCCGTTCCATCCTGGGCATAAGAGTTTATATGATTGGGCAGTAAAAACATTTGGCCAGTCTAATGTATATGTAGCAGCAACAAACGATACTGCAACTAGACCGTTCCCATTTGAAGTTAAAAAGAAACTTGCAGCAATGGCAGGTGTTCCTGAAAGTAACTTTATACAAGTAAAGTCACCATTTAATTTAAATAGTTATAAAGATATGCTAGGAGACGATGCAGCAATTGTATTTGTGCGTAGTCAAAAAGATAAAGGCGAACAACCATTACCTGATCAGACTAAAAAGAATGGTGAGCCAGGATATTTGCGATCTTACACAGGTAAAGATCTAAACACAGCAGACGAAATGGGCTATATGGCTTATGGTCCTACTATTAACTTTGACTTCAGTGGTATGCAGATTAAGAGTGCAAGTGAGCTTAGAGCAACTTGGCCTGAAATGTCAGACGAAGATAAGCTAAAGGCTGCTAAATTAATGTATGGCAATGGTGCAGAAACCGCAGTACAATTATTAAACAAAGCATTAGGTGATACAGAAGCACCAGTAGGAGAAAAGGCTCCTCCGGGTAGAGAAAAGCAAGTCAAAAAACTAAAAGGCAAGTTTGACGATCCTGGAGCACCTTATGCTATTGCTTGGGCACAGCATAACAAAAGCGGAAAGCCTAAAAAGAAAACCAACGAAGGTTACAAGCTACAGTTAGAGCGTGGCACCGATATGATGGTATTAAACATTGTTGACACTGCTACAGGCAAACGTACAGAAGTGCGTGGCAAGCCAGGTTACGAAACAGGAAACCATGATGCAAATGATAAACTGCATCAACTGTTGGATCGCATTGGCAAAAGTGCTAACATCAGTGACCTTATGAATGGTGAAGTTGTTGGCATTAATCCAAAGCATCCACAAGGTGCAAAGGCAAAAGCAGCAACAGACAAAGCATATAGCGAAAACTTTGCAGACGGCAAGAAAAAAGGCAAAAGCAGACCAGGGCGTGTAAAGCGTTCAGGTGCTAGTTGTAATGGTAGTGTCACAGATTTACGCAAACGTGCTAAGAACGCAAGTGGTGAAAAGGCTAAAATGTATCACTGGTGCGCAAACATGAAATCAGGTAAGAAGAAGAAATGAAGATTAGAGAAGTCACCGAAGAAGTTGTACCTATCAACAATACCGAACATGCTGTAGAACGGTTGAAAGTTGCTGCTGAACTTTGTAGTAAAATGGGCAACCAGCCTATTCTTTATAGAGCAATGCACGGAAGCCAATATCACGGCGGTGCTAAAAATAACCTAATACAAAAAATAACCAATCCTGCAAGAAAAGGTGTAATGGGAAATCATAATACTATACAAATAGCAGTTCTTGAAGGGTTGAACATTGCTAGTCCTGCACAAACAACTACAGTAGCACCTGAGAGTACTACGAGTTACTTTGGTACAAATCATATAATAATTCCAGGTGGTGACTTTACTGCATATTGGAACCCGGACATAGACGACTTGGGTGGCTTCAAAGGATATGATCCAAAATACGCAAAAGGTGCTGGACCAAGCGGTGGTACTATTAGTCGCAGAGATGCTCCAGAAGGTGAAGAATTACAAAAAATACTAGGCGGTTATCAAAAAGGTATTCCTAGTTATAGCCAACACAAAGGCGAAGTTATATTAGATACAGAGTTTTATTATATGCTAAACTTAGAATCGTTTTTGAGTAAGTTTGGCGGTAAGAAAGTTAAAGAATTAATAACAATAGATAATAGGAAAAGTTTTGCTCCTATCAAACAAGATCTATTGGTAGATAGGTTTAAAACATATCGTGATGTTGGATGGTATCTTGCAAACCCTGCTACAAATATGATGAAGTGGATTGCAGGTAAAGAAAAAGAAAGAGAGGCAGCATAATGTTTAGCAAACAATGTAAACTGCATCTAGAAGAAAAAGGCGAAAGTGGCCTACAACATATGGGCCATGCGCTTAAGGCCGCTGTAAGACTACAATTGTTAGTGCCTGCTCTTGTTATACATGCAATCGCTCCACGCTTCTTTACTGATACAGCAACCGATGTGATGAAAGATATACTTAATGACAGAAGCGGAACTTAAACACTACTTAGAAAAGTACAAAGAACACGAAGCACGTATGGCTACTACTAATGAACGTAATGCCTATTGGAGACAGTACAATGAATCTCGAAGATCTAAAGAAACTAGCAGGGATTAGTGAATTTAAAGGTTATACAGAGTACACCTTAGAAGATTTTAGTGATGCTGCTAATGCTAATCGAAAAAAAGAACGTGAACAAAATATCAAACCAGGCGATGAAGAATGGTTTAAACTTTGGTTTAGTCAGCCTAAGATGCAAGGCAAAGGTTTTCGTGGCAGGAAATGATTGTAGAAACAAATTTTGTTTACGATAAACTTGTTAAAAAATTACAATATCCGCAAGCACCAATTCCAAACACTATGTTTGAAATAAACAGTAATAATCATCAACTTATCGATAAACTTGCAGAATACAACGCCTATGAATTTGGCGATTATGCATTAACATTAAACAAGAGAATAACTTATGAGTGTAAACACATTCCTGCACAAGATAAGCCCTTGGAAGCAACAGGTTTATTTGTAATAGTAACTGATTACATGTCATTGCTTGATGCAATTTACTTTGAACGTCCTTTTTTGTATTTTGGCGATGCAGGATTTAGTGCAGATTTACAAAGTCAAGGATACAAATTATACAACAAGATAATAGACTATAGTTTTGATAGCGAAACAAACATAACCAAACGTATGCAAATGTTTATTGATCAAATTCTAACATTACACAGATATACAAATCCTATTGTCTTGATGAAATCATTAAATAAAGAAAGAATACATAATAGGAAGTGGCTATTTCAATTAATCGATGCTGATAACAAAATTAATACTCCTACACATTTAACACTAAATACATTACAGAAATTTAAGAAGCTATTATGAACTTACAAGACTTATTAGAAGACGGCAGAATTGTCAAAGGTGTTAACACAACAGTAGATGTTGATGTTGATCAAATACCTGTAGAAGCAAAGAAGTTAGGCAACGATGTTAGTATTAATGGTGTGCCGCCGTTCCTTAGGTCTGATGGTAAGTTAAAGGAAGCACGTTATACAGCGTATGAATGGAGTATAATTGAAGGCGGACACAGTTTAGAAGAGCCAGAGGCAAAACCTAAACTGTTTGATTTCGATAAATACTAATATGTTATTAAGAGAGTTTACTAGACCTGAATTTATAGTGTGGGAAGCACATATACGTGTACGCAGTCGTACATACAGTCAGGCTATAAAAATTAAAATTACTGCAAGAACAAAACAAGAAGCACATAAATTAATAAAGGCTCAATATGGGCCTACTACACAACTAATTTATGTTAGGAGATCCTTGTGAAAATAAATGAAATTACAGAACAACGGGTTGACGAAGTAGCACCAGTAGTAGCAGCAGCAATATGGTTGATTAAATTTGCAATAGCACGTGGAGCATGGCCTGTTATTAGATGGCTGTTAAAAAGACACGGTGGGAAAATTGGTGCAGGAGCAGCCGCAGCATATTATATCGACCAAGGTTGGGATTGGGTAATATCTCAAATTGGCGAAGAATATGCACAGATGCTTATTGATAATAAATTCACTATTGCAATGGCAGTAGCACTTATACTAGGTGCAGTTGCTCTTAAAAAGTTTGTAGAGAGAAAAGGTGAAGAACTAGTAACCAAATACCAAGAAGAAACTATGAGCGAAGAATACAAAAAAGGCAAAGCAGGACAATGGACAAATAAAAGTCCTAAAGCAAACCGTCCAGCTAAAGTAGGCGATT
>Ga0206677_10003709_pt1 | contig 12755 bp, 10 predicted proteins | sample M130m12015metaG_FD_155475 | JGI IMG/M metagenome (GOLD analysis project Ga0206677, IMG submission 155475) | Ammonia-oxidizing marine archaeal communities from Monterey Bay, California, United States - M1 30m 12015 | ecosystem: Environmental > Aquatic > Marine > Intertidal zone | place: USA... | reverse complement strand
CCACCGCTCTCCCAGATGACTCCGTTATTCGCACTATCACCTGCGTTGAAATCAATCGAGACCGCAAAGGTAGCGTCCTTTGTAGTAACCGCCTCAACTCCACCAACAGTCCGATTTTGATACGTCGCGGTCTGCCCGATCGCCTTAACAGTCTCGGAAGGCTCCCCGAGATCAGCCAGAGTATTTATGTTCACAGTTGCCGCCGAAACAGCGCCTACGCAAATGCCAGAAATAAGAAATGAAATCTTCATAAAGTGTGATAAAATCTTTATCGAGGTAGGTTGTTTTCAAAAAAATGGCTCTCGTCAATAAGAATTGTTCCAAATCTGAATCGCCAGACGGGCTTTAGATCCTAAGATCTTGTTGTTAGTTAGGAGATTTACCATCTTTCTTCCTCTAAAAAAGGGGCCGCCAGCCTGCCTTCACCGTGCCAAAGGCTGCCTCCAGTAAAAACTGGCTGCTTTTATTGACGCCCCTCAACCAAGAATTGTGGTTTGGCCAACTAAGATCATTCGCGCTTCTTACTTTCGATAAACTGGGCTGGCGTCACGATATCCAAGAAGCCCTTACGATGAACCGACAAAGTTTTATGACCGGCGTAATGAAGGGCTGCCTGAAGGAGGGTGACGCAGGTGTATTCGTGGGCGATTTCTTCAGGCGTCTCAGGAGTCGTCGTGCGATTGTGAAATCCGATTACGCCGGAATAGTCATACGATTCTTTAGGATCAGAAAGCTTTCTGAGTGAAAGGGTGACAAACTCCTCGAGGCGCTTTTCATCAAGATCGGAAGTGGGACGAAAAATGGCCCATTTTTTGTCATCAAGGTATTCCAATCCATCGTCGATATTGGCAGCCTGCTTCATAGCGAGCTGAAGGAGTTTTTTCTCCCCATTGCTTTCAACAACGAGAGCAAGATGTCCGTAATCAAAAAGTTGATAGGGAAGCTTTTGGATCTTTCCTTTTTTTAAGTAAGCCATTGCTTCCTTCTTCGTCATGTGGAATGCCACAATGTCGCCATTTTGGAGGAGTGATTTTTGGGAACCAGATATTTCCCGAAAAGCAGCGACCCCAGTCCCGAGGTGTTTTCCTCCAGGGGGTCGCTCAACTATGGCACAGGATGAAACGGTAAGGGCGATCATCAAAGCGCTCAGAGTTTTAATAATCCGTTGTCGAACCGCAGCGGAAGGAATCATACAGCTTCTATTTGACCCAAAATAATGACGCTTCTTTGCAACAGAATCGTAAAGAAAATCTCGAATAGGCCGGGGGATGATCCGCGCGACCAAAGAGAGCACCTTCCAATGACCTCCGAGAGAATCGAGGATGACAATAACTGCTGTAGAACGGCGAGAGATTCTCCCTTCCCGTGTGACAATCATACTAGTTTTTTCTCTATCATCGGGAAGAGCTTCGAAGGTGAGGAGTCGTGCTTCATCTTCGCAAGCCAGGAAAGCTAGAAAGCGATTGCACATGAGACAATCGGCATCGAAGGCGATGCGGGCCGGCGTCTTAGCCTTCAGCCATTTAGGATCGAAGGTGAAGAGATGGATCATGATCATCCCCATTGAGAGGTCCGCAAAGTCGATCAGAAGGATGAGGCCAAGATGCATCCCTAAAAGAGCGACCCAAATCCAGGGTCGTGATTTTTTGTTTAGGAAGAGAGGAAAATAGCAAAGTTCCGCTAAGAGAGCTCCCCAAGTCAGAAACCCAAGAATGCCGTCGGGCATCGCAAGCAGTAAATCCCGGAAGAATCCTGGTCGAGCGAGAGGATTAGTTAGGAGGTGAGCGATGGCGCCCCCATCAACCCAGCTGGGCGATGAGAGCTTAGTCCACCCACTGAAGGTATAACCGAGAGCGAGGAGAAAGCTTGCTACAGGCATAATCCATCTGGGCATGAACCAGTGTTCGTTTTTCCGGCTTAGGGAAAAGTTTTCGCCAACTGGAATCAAGGTTGTCAAAATAAGCATCAGCCCGAGATAAGGTAGCGAGGGGTTAGAGGTGAGGTTATTTCGATGAAAGAGGGCCGTGATCATGAACCACAAAACAACCGCCGAAGTTCTGCGGGCCCACCCGAGAGTGAAGCTCAGCGATGCCAGAATCGCGATCCCGAGGGTCACTATGACCGCCATCGGCGTGTCCCAGAAGTAAAGGTGGTTCGGAAAAACCCCATAGGTGGGATTGAGGGCAGGGTCGCTGATGAGTCCTTCGTTTGAAAAGAGCTCCGACCCATAGGGAATCAGGGCGATGAAATGCCAAGTCAGGAAGACTCCAAAAAAGATACGGAAGAGAGCAAACTGTGAGTTCATGGTTTCTGTAGTGAGTATTGATAGTGCCTAGGCGACTCGCCGGGGCGTGGAGTAATTACGATGAAAGGTTCATCGAGACCGGAGAGATCGAGTTCTTCAGACAGGGTAAATTCCTTGGAGAGAATTTTACCAAAGAGATGGTCGCGCAAATCTTCGGGAAGCCGGGGAGCGTAGGCCAGAGCGGCACCGTAGACATTGCGCCGTTGATAAGGACCTTCGAGTTGAGAATAGCGCTCGGAAGTCAGGTGAATTTCGGTGTCATTACAATCAATGATTTTAAATTCAGCCGCAAAGGGTTCATAACCGCTAGATTCGCAAAAAACCTTGGGAAAGGGGGAAATTCCAGTCGCTAACCCGATTCCCCGAAGAGCCCGTGAATCGGCAAAGTATCCGACAATTTGCAGACATGAGATTCCTCCGATGAGGAAGGTGAGGAGATTTCTTTTCATGAGTTAAAACATCGTTCCTTTTGTGAATAGCAAGCCCAACGCTTATGGCAGCCGAGGCAGATTGGCGAGAGGCCATGGACATCTCTGAAAACGAGCATCGCACCCAGGCGGTTCTCTTTTTCCGAATCGAAGCCACATTTCTGGGGAGACGATTTGGGGTTGTTGTAGGTCCCGAAAAGAAGGTCCCAGATCGGGAGATCCGCGTAATTCTGGGTGTGATGTCGGCGCATATGGTGCACACGGTGTGATTCTGGACGCTGGAAAATCGGACCAAGCCAGCGTGGAGTACGGATATTCCAATGGTAGAAAAATTCTGCGATGGCAGTGAAAAAAGTATAGAGTGCCGCCGCTTCTGCAGTGAGCCCAAGAACCGCGTATGTGAGAGTCGCCGAGATCAGAGAGTTAATCGTGATCTCGACGGGGTGTTTATAAAAGCTGGTAAGGATCTCGATGCGTTGTGGCGAGTGGTGCAGTTGATGGCAGAGACGCCAGAATAAATTGGATTCGTGCCGAACGCGATGCCACCAGTAATAGAGGAAAGTCGAGATGAGGTAGCAAATGGCGGCACCCCAAAAGAGGGAGAGGCTTTCTCCCAGATGAAAGAGAGAGGCTTTTTGAAACCAACGATCCCAAGTGTGCCCCGCTAGAATAAGAATACCGACCTGAACGGTATTAATCACCACAATGCGGAGCCACCAAGCTTTCGAAGACGGCAATTCATTACCTGGCCAAATCCGTTCAATGAGAACGAGTAGCAGGGCAATCCCAAATAACAGGAGAATCATGGAAGCATCATGCCCTTTAGTGCTGATCCCCCCTAATCGATTGTTTCCATTTTAACATCGTTTATTTCAATGATTTCACGTGGAGTTTTGGTGAAACTCAAATCGAGTCATGGGCAGTTTCCCAAGAGGCATCCCTCTAAGGGGGCTCTTTCAACCCGAATCACGGCTAAAACGTGTTTCCTTTTGCCTGCAATAAACGACCGATCTTGAAGATCTTGAGAAAACTGCCAAGAAGATAGAATTATCGATAAAACTGGATTATTCAGAATAATTGATGAATTTAGTTTGACAGGTGAATGAATTTGAGTCATACGGTGCGTGTTATGAGCTTCAAAAGAACGCTATCAATTGTCGGACTCTCATCTTCTTTAGTTGGCTTCGCCAGCGCTGAAATCGAGAGTAGTATTTCAGCCGGGTATAACTCTCAGTATGTTTATCGTGGTGTTGATTTTGGTGATGACCAATCAACTCTCAGCCTTGGTGCCTCAGGCAACGCGGGTGACCTCGACTGGAGCATCGGCTTGTTCCACGGATCAAGCGAAGACGCTACCAATCTTGGTGGTGCAGCCGGAGCTAGCCTCGACGAGACCAGAATTCACGCTGGTGTTTCAACAGGACTTAGCGATTGCCTCAGCGTAAGCGCAGGTATCATCAACACTTCTTACAACCTTCTTCCTTCAGATCGCCTTGAAGTCTACGTCGGAGCAGCCACAAGTGTGAGCGGAATCGACGTGAGCGCTACTGCTTACTTCAACGAGTCTGATAATTACACTGGTGACACTTACTATGAGTTGGGTGCGAGCAAAAGTTTCGACGTTGCTGAAAATGTGACCGGAACACTTGCTGTTACCTACGGTAATTGGAATAAAGATCCTCTCGGTGGAGCTGTTTCAGACGTCGATTTCCTTTCGGTTTCTGGAACTCTTAACATTGATCTTGGTGATAATGTTGGCGCATCAATCGGAGTTACTCATAGCTCAAGTGATACTGCCCTCACCGAAGACCAGACTGTTGTGGGAACATCCCTCACACTCGGATTCTAAACCCTTTGCTAGCTAATTATTAGTTAACATTAATTTTAAAAGAGGAGCCTAACGGCTCCTCTTTTTTTATTGCGCTGTCACTGATTACTAGAACCGAATCAGGTCATCTCTTAAAAAGCTGACTCGCCAAAAGAGAGTTCTCCCCTGTTCCCTTACCTTACCTCTCCCCGCAGAAGCCAGACTCCGAAAAGAAAGTCTTCTCAAAGCTAAAGGCCTTGTTGATAAAATTTCCTCACTTCAACGGCATCAAGAACTCTCTGCCAAATAGTGAGTTCATCGATCTTCCCTTCAAAATTACGTCCCGTCCCTGCCCGGTGTCCCCCAATGATGAGGCCACCATGCTCAGCAGCAGGCCCTGGGTGCTCAAGCACGTGTGTTGCAATAATTTGACCATTCAGGAATACCTTTAGGTGTTTCGAATCAAAGCAGACGACGAGGTGTGACCATTTCCCTTCGATCTCTGATCTCAGGTGACTCGACTGAAATGCCCCCTGTGCTTTGGCGACTGGAGCCTTCTGTGGACCGCCCGGGCGTAGTGTTTGGGTGTGGAGCCGAATCGCAATATTTTTAGCCTCAGTTGCTGTGCTAAGTTCAAGGGAGAGATGGTAAGCCGCTTTTGAAGACGGCTTCCCCTCGGCAGTCGTTTCAAGAATGAATTGGCGATCCTTACTTCCAAATGCAGGAAGCTTATTGGGCTGAATCCAACAAGAAACCGAATGACCGGCCGAGTTATCATCGAGAAAACTCCGGGGGACGTTGACGAATTGTCCCCTTGCTCGCTCAAGCTGGAGTGCCCCATCGGAAATTTCAGCACCATTCTGAGGGCTCCCATCGAGGCGTTCCCCAAGAATTGAAGAATTTGAAAAATCCTTATCGAAGGACCAGTGAGCTCGCAGAGTTTCGTCTTTTTTAGGAGGAGTAAGCTCGGAAAGCTTGAGGATGATTTTCTTATTCACTTTCCCTCCGGGCTGCCGGTAAGTGGCAGTTAGAGTTGGGTCATCTGGAGTAGGGTCAGCTTCCAAAAAGAGAAACTGCTGGCCTTCTACGAGGGACCATTCAAGCGAGGGGTGATAAACATTCAGAGAAGGGATAATGCGGTTATGGCCTGGTGACATAATGAAGTCATGAAGGTCATAACCGACTCGACGTGGGTGTATGAGATAGCGTGAGACATGGATATCTCCACCGTGAAGAACAACTCCACTGATGCGCTCATGCTTCACGAAGTCAAGAAGGGCATCACGCTCATACCAATAGGTAAACATATCATCTGTTTCGGAATTCTTTTTGTCCTGCCAGATTCCGCCGATCGAGAGAACCTTGAAGAGGGCTTTTGAATTCTTGAGTGATTTAAGAAGCCATTCCCATTGCTCCTTCCCGAAACATGAAGTCTGCTGAGGGTCAACCGGAGAAGGCGCTAATTGAGAGAACCAGCGCGGATCGAGGTGAAAGAACTCGATTACGCCAAGGTCAGTCTTGTGGTAGACTCCAGCAACCCCATTCCCATACTGACGGTGTGCTCGGTATTCTACAAATCCTTTGCGGGTCGCCATCTTCCCTTCTTCAAAATTTTTCCCGTTGCCATTGTTAAGCCCAAAGTCGTGGTCGTCCCACATACCTACGGTTGAAGTGCTACGAATGACTCTTGCGAGGGGCGGTTCATTAAGGAGGGTCCGGTGCTTTTTCCGCACTTCTGCAAGATTAGTGGTGTCTATGTAAGGAGTATCACCACCAAGGTAGAGGAGATCTGGCTTTAATTTGCCGATCTCTTCCCAGACAGGGGCCGTATCCTTAGCTGAGACACAAGAAATCAGCGCGGCACTCACACGCTCACCACGGGAACTATCCGTAGTTTTAAAGGTGAGATCATCCCCCCCGGCAATAATATTGGAGGAAGTTTGATTTAAAATCTGGTAGCGGTATCGAGTTGCGCTGAGGAGCCCTTCGATATGGAATTTTGCGACAAAATCATCGGCCTTTAAAGCCGTGGTTTCAGCGGTGGAGACAACTTCACCCTCTTGATTGAGAACCGAAAGCTCTAGATCAATTTCAAATTCTCCAGGCCGATAGAGAAAAAATGCCTCAGTTGGGCCTAAACTGCCAATACAAGGGCCAACCGTCTGAGCGTTGGCTATCTTTGCAAACAGAAGAGAGAAGAGCAGAACACGAATCATCGTTTCTGCTTAGATGCTCAAGAAGATCCAAGCAAGTTCCAATGATTACGACGCCTCGGCAAGAAGTTGGCGAGCCACCCTCTCAAATGGTGAGAGGGAATCCCCACCCTCGCGGGTGAGGATCAAAGCCTTCATTCCTTCTTCAATGAGAAGCGCAGAAATTTTTTCCCAGCCTCAAGGGGGAAACCTGCTTCGACAAACTTACCCTGATTTGCCCAAGTCTCTAGATCTGCGCTCTCTTCAACATAAAACTTCAAGGTAGCCGTGTTATTCTGACCCGCACTCATGACGATTGAGTTCAAGCGGGCATCCTGAATTTGTTCGAGCGTTGGGCGCTTAGAAAGCTCAGTAATCTGTGCTTGGAGCTGAGCAATTTGGGCCTCTAGCCCAGCAATAATTTGCGGCGACCTTGCATCGGCATTGTCTCCAACTCCGTCGTTATCGCAGTCTGCGATCTCAGTGGGGTCATTGGGAAATACATCCGCATTATCGCCTACCCCATCATTATCAGTATCAGCTGTTTCTTTGGGGTCATTTGGAAAGGCATCTTCATCGTCATTAACACCATCACCATCACTATCCTTGGCTCCACCACCCAGCTGCTCATACCACGCAATCTTATTGTCGCCAGGCGAAGCTGAAACCACATCCAAGTCACCATCGCCATCCATATCAATTGTCGTAACAAGATTAACACCGTTTGCCCGATTAGTAATAATGACTGGCTGTGAAAACGACCCTGAGCCCGTGTTCTCATGAAAGCAGACCGAACTTCCAACTTCCGAAGTCGACAGGACGTCCAGATCTCCGTCGCCATCCATGTCGACAACATCTAGACCTCGGGGGCCTTGCTCATTAGCTCCAGTTTGATATCTGTGAATGATCTGTTGCGATGCAAAGTTCCCGCGGCCTGTCCCTCTATACCACGCGACTTTGCCATCAAGAACTGAGGTAGAAATCATATCGAGGACACCGTCACCATCAATGTCACCAGTTCGCAAGTTGCGTGGTCCTCGTGTCTGAGATGCCGAAGTGACATGGCGAACCGGTTGAGGCCCACCATTTGGATAATAAGAGAGCTGATTGCTAAGGTAGTTTACGGACATCACATCCACATCACCATCGCCATCAATGTCTGCTGCATGGAGACTTCGGGGCTCGTCACCGGTATTTGTGCCAGTCTTAGCCGAGATCAAGCTTCCCCAGCTAGAAAGGTTACCGGAATTGATATAAATCCCAATCTGATCAAAACTACCTCCGAGGCTAAAAATAATTTCCGGACGATTATCGCGATTCAGGTCTGCCAAATGAATATCCCATAGACCGGGTGCGTTCCCATTATCAAAGGTCCTCGTGAAAGAAAGATTTCCATTGTTGCGGTAAACTCGCACTCCACCAGACGAAAACCCCGAGCTCCCAACCACTACGTCGATATCGCCATCATTATCAAGGTCAGACCCCACAACGTTGCTTACAAGAGCCGCTGAACTCCCGGGGAATCTATTATTGAGCTCCGTAAAACTGCCATTTCCATTATTACGATAAATGACGATGCTGCCCCCACCAAAGGGTGAACCTGGCTTGGCGGCTAGCACGTCAATGTCACCATCACCATCCATATCAGCTGGAAAGGCATCGATAACCTCAGTCGCATTCGATGAGATGATTCTCTGTGGGCCAAAATCAGCCGTGGCCTGGGTGATCGTAAAGGCTAAAACCCCAATTATATTTGTAGCGCACTTAGGCCAAACACCAACGACGCTCCTTAAGCTTTTATCTATCAAATTAAGCATAACGGGTTGAAGATTAGATATCTTGATGTTCATGCGGAAATAAAATAATTCCACCTACCTTCCCCTTTCTGGGTAGCAACTTGTAAGGCTCTGCCCATTCCGATTCACTATTTCCTCTTCGGCAGTGGCGCTTATACAGACACATTAACTTGTGTTTAATTAAATTAGGGTAAACCTCACTCATGTTTTGACTGCTTTGCAGAGTCGCCGAGAAACGGTCCGGTCGGATTGTTCTGGTTTTAGTAGCCGTTGCCATTTCAGCCGGTTTTATTTTCACCAAATTTTTTAAATTCTAATTTGTGGGATAATCTTGCAAAGACACCTCAGGAGCACGACCAAAACCCTGGGTCAATCATTCAACATTATTGACCATGGCCACTTGCGAAGCCTCCTCAAGCTCTACCCCTCCCTTGATTCGGCAGGAAGAAACCTGGTTCTTTTCTCCTACGCCTCGAAATCGAATCGCACCTCTTCCACGTTGACCGATCAAATCGCCCGCTAGGGTAGAACCGGTGATATTGATCTCGCTGCTATTTACGGCATCAAGCCCCCACGGCGCTCCGTCGAGTAGCTGCACTCCTTGGACGTTGATTCGCTTGCAGCCAGATATTTCCAGTAATGACGCGCCACTCCCTTGCCCCTCTTCGGACTCATCTTGGATGATACATCCACTCAGAATACAATTCTCCGAATCTACCATGCGCACACCGACATTAGCGCGGGGCGTGTGACGACGGAAATTATTCCCTGTCAGGTTGATCTGACTGCAATTTTCCAACAGGACATTTCGGCGTTCACAAGAATAGATACAGTTCCCGCTCAACGTGATCCCATGACAGCCGGTCAGATGAACGTTGTTTTCCTGGCTCCCGATCACATTCCCTGAGATTGACCAAAGCCCCGGAGGGCGATCCTCACCTCTCTTTTCATAGATCCGAATATTAGCTCCGCCCGGGGATGGGGTAGCCTGAATCGTATTGGAGGAGATTGTAACTTCGTTCACACTGGCTTTATCGCCAGTCGTGTCGATATAGATTTCGGCCGTTAATTCCGGCTCGGTTTTGAACTGTTTATGATTGTTATACTCAATATCGTTTCCGGTAATCTGTAGATTACGCACTTCGGAACGCTCGATCCGAATACCTCCCAGTCGGTTGTAACTAACGTGATTCCCACAAATATTGATTTGATGAAGGTTTACGTCATCGAGATAAATACCGACTCCCGTATTATGATAAATATGAGAATCGCTAATGACCACATTACGGTTTCGTCGATGCAGCCGGACCCCATGTCTTACCTGCCGAATCAAGACACCCTCAAGAATTGCCTGCATTGTTCCAATTAACTCAACACCATCTGCACTAGGATGATTTCCGGTGATTTCGATGTTTCGAATCGTTGGCATTCTCTGACGCTCCCATACCTTAGGTTCGACTGACAATGGATCTCCAGTCCCCTGATGGCTTCCAATAATCCGAAACGCGGGTCCTTCTCCCGCCATGATAATCGTAGCGGTGCCATCGTTGCCAGTAATAGCAATACGCCCCACCTCATCTAACTTGATTTCAATCGTCTTGTTGATGAGATAATTTCCACGTGGAAATTCGAGCTGACCATCAGCATCGGAAACGGCATGCTGGACCGCTAAAGTATCGTCAATTTTACCGTCTCCCACCGCTCCGAAGGCTTTTACATTGCTCATTAGATTATTAATGGATTTTTAATTATTACCCCGGAAATTCCTACGATGATTATTATGATTACGGCAAATCATTACGATTAATCTCCTTTCCCTCCTCAGCATTAACCTGATAAGTCACCATGCGGTTTTGTTCATCGATTTCAACAATGCGATAACCCTTTGCAGCGCCCCAGCTCCCTCCTACGTGACTATCAAAGAAATAACGGCGTTCGCCTGAAATCCACATGCTGTTTTGGTTGTGGTTATGGCCATGAAACACCCCACGAACGTTTGGCGTGCTCTCTAAGAGGTCCATTACAGCCTCTGCTTTTTTGATTTGAGCAAGATCACTCACCCCATGTTCCGGCCAACCATCCACCTTGTGCTTACGCTGCTGGATATGAATCAGCGAGAAGATAGCTGGTGCCTTCGCATACTTTTCAAACTCAGCCTTCAGCCAATCTCGGTTGGCAGCTAAGTAGACATTACTCTTTGCTGGAGCTGACGTGTCGGCCAATACAAAGACAAAATCTTTATGCACCACCGTATGATTGGAATTATATCCCCAGATCTTTTTCCACGATTCGGTTAAAGATCCTTTTTTCGAGCTTAGGTAGTCATGATTTCCTTTGTTACAGTAATAAGGCATCTCAAGCTTCGAGAGGTGTTTGTCACGCAGGGACAACAGCATCTCAGTCTTATCTTGAGTCAGATCTCCGTTGATGAAGAGTAAATCGAGCCCCCTACTCTCTTTCTCTTTATTCATCCAGCCCACCATATCCTCCGCCATTTGCTCATAAGGGGTATTCCCCTGGCCATAGTGCAGATCTGAAGCCACCGCAAATCGCATCTTGAGTTTGCGATTCACGGGCAAATCTTTTCCACCGCACCAACGCGCAGGTAAAGTTGTAGCGGCAGTAACAAGGGCAGCATGGTTCAAAAAACCTCGGCGATCAATCAACATCCCCCGCATCACAAACAGCCCGAAACGCCGTGACAATAGAAAAGAAATTCTTTTCTCCTCTTCAAATTCACCAATCAGCAAAATCCCAACATTACCAGTCAAAGGCGAATTTTTGGTAGACCTAGTCGCTACTGATTTGAAACCGAGAAAATGCCCCCTATCAGTTTGTAATAAAATCAGAGTAAGCGCTGCAAAGCGTAGCGCTGCTATTCCCCGCAAGAAAATTTCTAGTCTTTCATCATCCTTATTTCTAAGTTGAGGCATGCCGAAAAGAACAAAATTTCTTCATCTACTTTTTGTCGCTACGGTAGGAGTCCTTCATGCAGCCCCCGATCCCTTCTCCAAACCTTTCGACAATCCCGTCGACAAGCCAGGACTGCCACGAGTTTTAATTTTAGGAGACTCAATTTCCATCGGGTATACTCCCCGACTACGAAAATCATTGGATGGAAAAGCCAATGTCCATCGACCCACCACTAACTGTAGATGGTCCGCCTTTGGAGATCAAAAAATCGATGAATGGATCGGCAACGGAAAATGGGATCTGATTCATTTTAATTTTGGATTATGGGACTGGTATGGATGGTCGCAAGACACCAAAGCAACTCCTGAATCCTACTCCAAAAGCCTTGAAAACATCGTCCAGAAACTCAAAAAATCAGAAGCTAAACTGGTTTTTGCCATGACCACTCCGCCCTGTGTCGGACCTGAAAAAAAGGCGAAGATTAAAATCTCAAAAGCGAGAGCTCAGGAATTCAATCAAGCCGCCCTGAGAGTCATGAAAAAGCACGGAGTCTTCGTAAATGATCTCTATGCCTTAATTGAAAGCGAACGGGGGAAATATCAACTGGGAGAAAACAACGTCCATTACAACGAAGCTGGACGTGATTTGCTTGCCGCCCAAGTGGCCAAAGTCATAAAGGAACAATTATCCCAGTAACTAAGTCAGGCGGCATAATGACAGAGCTCAAATGAGCTCTATTCCTTTCAGTGAGACCGAAAATTTTCGGGGGCTTTAAAAACTCCGGGATGCTCTTTCAATGTAAGTTGAAAGCCATTACCTTATTCTCACTCCCAGCTTAAAGCTGAAGGTCACGATTTCCTACCTTCACAACGAATTTACCACCACTTCCATAGCCTCCTTGATCATGCACCTATTCCTCCGCTCTTTTTCAACCGCTACCGCGGCACTTCTCCTCACCTTGGTCGGTCTAAAACCTATCTCCGCCGATGTCGTGATTCCGAATTCCATCAAAGCCTTTCACCAAGGCGATAGCCTAACCGGAAATGGCGCGGCATTACAGGTCATCAACGGAAGTGGTATGTCAAAACCCGATCCTAATGATCCATCGACCTGGACCGTCAACTCCACGGCATGGGCGGACGATTGGCAGGGGTTTTCAACTCCGTCGGGGAACAATACCACATGGACCGTTCTTGATCTCGGTTCACCAACTCCCAACCTTGATCAAATCTACCTTTGGAATGTCCAAGAAAATAATGCTCGTGATCGGGGAACCAATCGCTTCAACATTTTCCACGCCACCTCCCCAACAGT
>Ga0206677_10003705_pt1 | contig 12761 bp, 3 predicted proteins | sample M130m12015metaG_FD_155475 | JGI IMG/M metagenome (GOLD analysis project Ga0206677, IMG submission 155475) | Ammonia-oxidizing marine archaeal communities from Monterey Bay, California, United States - M1 30m 12015 | ecosystem: Environmental > Aquatic > Marine > Intertidal zone | place: USA... | reverse complement strand
TGTGAAAAAATTATCTTCAATAAACTTTTGATCAGCTTCACCCTGTTTTCCTTTACCTGCAAATGTATACGAAGTTAAACCTCTAAAATCTTCAGCAGACGCGGGTACGAATAATCTGTATTTACCCTTACCTTCACCCATCATACGAGCCTGAGCTTTCGAATACATTTTATCAGCTGCCACCCCTTTAGTTCGCTCAACCATTCCATTAAGCTCTTCGCTTAATCCCTGGCTAAATTTAACACCAGACGCTTCTAGCCCAGTAATTACTTGATTTACAAATGCTTCGGGTAAAGCTTCACCGTAAGAAAGGTTGTCGGTATTAACCTCATAGAAGCGGCCTGCATAGTCTTCTTTATATTGCTTAGCGCTTTCTTGTACGCTGTCCCATGTTTTGGTCACTATAAAATCGGCTAACGATCTTTCAGCACGAGCACGGTTTCTTTGCACCGCAACATCTTTACTGGTATTAACATGAACCATGTGTATCTCAAACCCGGCTGCTTCTAAAGCTTTCATTTTTTTAGTTGTAGCTTTATATGAAGCGCCCGTACCATCAACCACCATGCTTTCTCTTGCGGCGGTGTTATTAGCTAAATCTTCTTCCGCAGCTTTTCTAGCTTTCCAACCTAGCTTAGCCCGTAATGATCTTTCTTCTTTGTTATAAGTTTTTTCATCGCTTGCGAGACCAGCATCTTTAATGTACTTTTCTAGATAAGGGTCTTGATTAACCAACCTAAAACCTTTATTAATTAAGTCTAAAGATTTTAAAGTACTAGATTTACCAGAACCCGGCCCCCCAACCATAAACACAGCTACAGGAGTGGACATAGAAAACTTAGTGGACGTTTCTAGCCACCCTTGAAAAGAGTTGACAGCATCGAAGTTTATAGCTAGCTGTTCCGTAATAGCTTCGGCTTCTGTTAAACTTTCAAAGTATTCTGTTAAAGTTATTAAGTTTCCTTCTTCATTAACCGCTGCAAAATATGTATTGTCGCGTGCGGCTTCTCCATATAGTCTTAATCTTTCTATGTTGCTAGCGTTAGTAGGGCCTAAAACTTTATCAAGAACAGGTGTTGCTGTTAATTGGTCCGTAGACATTAATATATTTTTGTCGTAGGCCTTATCTATAGCGTTAATAGTTTCTTTACTTAGCTCACCATTGTGAGTAGATAGATTAGGGTTAGCGGCTATTTCTAGCAATTCGAACAAAAATTGCACATGAGGATACATATGCTCTATATATTGGTTTGAATCAGCATTTATATTACCATCAATAATTGTTAATTGCCCTAATGGTCCAAACCCACGTTTTCTGCTGTTATCCTCCTGTAAAAACCTTGCAAAATCCATTAAACTAATTTCGCCAGTTTGAACCCCTAAAATAAATTCTCCTGCAATTCTACTAGATAACTTTTTATTTGCCGAGTTTTGCGCTTGAAGCAATCCAACCGTATCGGTAGATTGTAAGGTATTGTTAAGATCACCTCTTTTTTGTAACTCAAACAACGCTTTAGCGCTTGTTTCTTCTGTATTGTATTTGGTTACATTATTAAGATCTTGCTTATTTAATTTTGAACCAGCGACTATAGCTTCTGGTTGAATACTATTATCAAACGCTTGTGAATTAAATACCCTTAACTCATTAATGTTGATTCTGCTTTTTATTAATCCAGTAGATTCTCTGTGTGCTTTTAAATCTTTAAGTTCGCCTTTGCTTTTCAAACGGCTTACTGACATATAATTTTCTAGTCCTTTTTGGACTTCTTTAGAAGCGAGCGGAATTAAATTTAAAAATCTAGCGTCCTTGAGTAACTTGTCATTAATAGCAGGACTATTAAGTATTTCTGAAGTATGCCAAAAAACCTTTTTAAAGTCAACATTATCAATATTTACTCCTTGCTCTTTAGCCTCTTTTTTAAACTGTTTAATTACACTAGGACTAAAGTTTTCATTGTCCAGTGCATAATCATTTGGAAAAACTTTATTAGATTTTACTATTTTATTTAAAATAATATCTAAAGCCGATGTGTTTACAGCAGACTGCAGCTCTGCTTGGGTAAAGCCGTTAGACATAGAGTACTTAACATTGCCTCTTTCAAAGTCAAGTTTAAGCTTAGCTACATAGTTGTCTACAATTTCAGTCCCTAGACGTTCTTGATTGGCTTCAAAAGCCTGACGAATTGGGCTATCAGGATCTTGCATTTCCTGATTAATAATTTCTATAGCTAACTCTTCCCCAATTGCTTTGGCAAGAGACTCTTTTTTACCACGTAATGGGTTACCTTTTTCATCAAGAATAAAAGACAAAAAAGTTTTGTCATCTATTTTTGTTGAAGCATTAGGTAATCTTCGAACTAATTCAGCCCCAGATGTTCTACCGGCTTTGTCTGTATTAGTAGTTTCTCTATCAATTTTTTTACCTTTCCAATCACTAGTAAACACGCCATTTACCTGCTTTTGTACCGCAGCAGGAAATGCAGACATTAAGTAAGTGGTGGTCATGTTTTCAAGAATAGCTTTCTTATTGCCCGTTAAGAATCTTCTAAGCACACCATCTTTTTTACCACCCATTGCTTTTTTCAAGTCAATGTCCACCTGCTTGCCTAAAGCTAACCTCAGTTCATTTACTAAAGGAGTAACTGTGGTGTTCTTAGATATGGGTGCGTCAATACGATTTTTTAGCGTTCCTACTATTCTAGGTATTTTAGCTAATATATTTTCAATAAGCTCTGGCGTGGCAATACGGCTATTCAAAAGAGGCCTGTATTCAGGCTTTTCGTTTGCCTCACGCTCTTCTATTTGTTCTGTAGTAGTAACATCAGCCGCGGCTCCTTTAAGGTCTTCTATGTCGCTCTGGTTAAAGTCTTCAACAATATCGTTTTTACCTTCACCAGAAGCTTTAAGCATATCTTTAATACGGAAACTAATACGACCATTAATATATCCATATAGTGTACCGCGCCCGTCAAACTTATTTATATCGCCATTAGAGTATAGTCTATAAATAATGTCGCTGTTAGCTTCGTCCATGTCAAACTGCAAGCCCTTAATAGAAAGCTTAGCTAGCTGTGCTTGAATCATACCTGGAAGAACACGAGCAATAAGCGGGGAGTTAGGATCAAAAAAGTCCATGTTTGCGCTTACCTTTTCTAAAACTTGTTTTGCTTTATCTGCCTGAGCAGACATAGACATTTTTGTTTTATCGTCATCAGAAACCGATGAAAGCTTGTAATTAGCGTTCTTACCTTTCTTACCTACATGCGCTTTTTTATTAAAGTCTCTAATAAAGTAAAAAATATCTTGCCCCTCAGAGCTTATTTCTAAATCAGTTCCTTTTAAAGCGGTGTTTATAAATCTTTTAACGGTTTGTAATAAGCTTTCATTGTATTGGTAGCCCTCTGCTAATGCATCGCTAAGAGCATTCATAAGTTCTTCAAAAGCCTCTACCCTCTTGTCTGCAAAATAACCTTGCGTAGCAAGCGATACTTTTGTTGCTAGTTCGGGATGTGCTTGTTGTAAGTATTCTAATAACTTTCCGCCGGCCTCATTTAAAGATTTTTGGTCTTTAAGTTTTGATCGTGTTACAGCATGTAATAGCTCGTGAGCAAACGCTCCTACTGCATTGTTTTTTGCAGCGTTAGTCATGTTAACCATAAAGCCATTATCTGTAATAACCGCGTTAAGCCGTCCGCTTTTTAGCTTTCCAATGGTGTCTTCTTTGTCTTTCTCGGCTACATTTTTTTCAACCCAAGCAATTGCATCTTCTAAAGACTCTGTAGTATCTATAGACAAGTCTTCGCTTAAACCACTCTGCTCGACAAAAGCCTTTACGTTTTCTGCGCTTGCGTTTAATTCTCTTTTGTTTTCTTCAATTCTATAGTTTTCAGAAGCACGATGCTCAACAGCGTTTCTTCTTGTGTCTCCACCCTCTGATTCAAGTTGCTCTTTAGCAATTTTAAACGCTTCTTGTTTTAGTTTTCTTGGTTGTTGAAAAAACTTTGCGCGTTGCTGGCGACCCTTGTCTGTTGCAATAGCTACAGAAATTTGTCGGTATCCATCTAATGCGTCTTGATGTATTTTTAAAGAGGTATTATGTTTTTTTGCAGCCTTACTGCGAGCTTTATCTGTTAATATATCCTCTCTTTGTTGTAAAAGATTGTCTAGCTTTTGTGAAATTATTTCTTGTGACTTAAGCTTTTGCTTGTTAGAGCTATTGCCACTACCAATTTTATAAGCCTTTTCGTTTAGCTTTCTAATTTCTCTATTTATTTCACCAACAGCCCTAGCATCGGCAATAGACAAATCAGTACCAAGTCTTCTAGATATATTGCGTGTTATATCATCTCTTTCTAAAGTTAGCTCTTGGATTAAGGCTTCTGTTTCAGCATCTTGTTTTTTACGGCGCTTTGAAGGATCTAAAGGATCTAACGCACCAACACCAGATAAAGACTCTATTTTAGACTCTAGCTCTTTTAATTCTCTTTTTTCCTGTCTTGTTGCAAGCTCGTTTACTATAGCCTGGTTAAAACCCATTAAAGAAGGAACGCTCGAAAAACCCGCTCCCATAAGAGCACCACCAGCTGTTGCTTCGGTAACACCCTCAAAAAGATTAACATCCTTGCCTAATAACAGTTGATCAAAATAATTGTTTGCAAATTGTGTTGCACCCTCTGAACCACCTTCGGCGGGCATGTTTTTTAATGCTGACTTAATAAAATTTCCAGCTGCAGACTTCATGCCTTCAGTTGGAACTTCTCTTAGTGCCCTTAGCAATCCGTCAGTAAGCATTTTATCAAACACCCCTTCAAACACAACTTCAGTAGCACCTGCTAAAGCCATAGAGGTGTATTCTTTGCCTATAGGTATATCTAGCAGCCTTTTACTTTCTGTATTTTGAGCCTCTAGTTTGCGGGCTTCAAATTCATCAATTGCTATAAAATTACCGGCTTTATCAGTATAACCTCCGTCTTCTAATATTTTAGTATTAGCAGTTAGCTGCTCATAAGCATAATATTTTTCTTTATCACGCTCTAAGCTTTTGCCCCCCGCACCCATAAGAAAATAAGCTGGCATAGCTACTGCTCCTGCGCGGCTAACAGCCATTGAAGGAAGTCCCTGTGCTACAACACCTGCTCCCCATCTTCTAGCATCTTTAAAATTTTCTATTTCTGAAAACTCTGGGCGTTGAACTAATTTGGCAGCTTCTTTTTCTAAGTCTAAATTTGCACCAAGAAAAGCTTTGGCAGTTCGAGCGTTTGATTGCTCTAGTATATCAAAAAAAGCTTCATCTAACTCTTCTTCAGAATCAAGTGAAGGGGCCACCGCAGCAACATATTGGCCTGCAGCAACAAAATTACCAAGCTCGGCAATACCCTTTAATATTCCAAGACCAATAGATTTACTGGTATTAATCAAACCAGCACCCATGCCATAATAAGCGCTGAGCTGCTGCAATCCGTTAGGTGCAATTTCAGAATCTTGTAATTCTTCACCAATTGCATTTAAATTTGAATAATCGAGTAGTAAGCCTTTTTGAATGTCTTGTAGTCTTGCTTCGGTGCTTTCATTGTAAACACCCCCGGTATTATATCTTTCAACTTCTGCTTCGTAAGTTGCCTTATTTTTATTAAAGTTATCAAGGTCTGCCGGAAAAGCCTCTCTTTTTTTAGTTATATCTTCAACTCTAATTTGCTCTAATACAAAAATATCATTTCTTTGTACTTGATTTAAATCAAATACAAATTCATCTGATCTGTCGTTCCTTTGTTTAGATTTTATAGTTTGCTCTAAGCCGCGTATTTCTTCTTCTCTAGGTTCTGGAATAACGCCGGTATTAATCCATTCTTCATAATCATCTTTATCCTCTTGACTATCAAAAAGAATTTCATTACCAGCTTTACCCGCTTTTTCAAACGCTTCGAACCTATCAAGTTTTGTTTCTTTTGCAAGATCAATTGATTCATTTTCCGGAATGTCATCAGCTTTTACACTTTGCTTATATTCTTCATGCAAACCTGTTGAGCGCTCTTGCACCTTGCTTAAGTAGTTTTCTTCACCTACTGTAAACAAATCTCTGTTCATGAGCCCCACCATTTTAGCGAGCTCATCTTTAGACTTAGCACCAAGTAAACCTTTATAGGAATAAGAAGCGGATTCTTTATACTTGTCTTCCATATTACGGAATTTAACAGCATCTGAACCTAAAATGTCGCTTTCAACAGTTATGCCATACTTAGCTAGTTTTGAGTTTAAAGCAGTAGAAACATCTTCTTCGTCAAGATATTTTCCGTCTTCGTCAAAAAAGTCTTCAATAGATATTACGGGTGACCCCAAAGAAATATCGCCCGAACTGGATTCCCCAGCGGACGTTTCTGTGTTCTGACTCGTTGGTGGGTCGGTTTCCATCGAATCGTTTTGCTTTCCCTCATTGTTAGTTGCTTTTGCTAATAACTCTTCAACAGTTATGTTATTGCGGTCAGCAATTGCTTGCAATTGTTCAGGGCTAAATTTGCTAAAATTCATATTATATAACTAATTTATTAGTTAGTTGTTGCGTCTGTTGCTTCTTCTTTTGACATGGCTACACCATCAACATAGTATAGTCCGGGGTCTACATCATCACGCCGCACCGTGTGCTGACCAACTTTTTGAGGAACTCCTGGAAATTTGTCTATATCCGCCCATCTTTCAGTGTAGTCTTTACCGCCTTTTGGGCTTGAAGGATTGCTTGGATTGCCTGGGGCGCGTCGTGCATCGTATTCAGCTTTGCCTTGCGCAGCTACCTCGCTATAACTATTCATTACACGGTCGGCAATCATATTTCTAGCCGCCTCCATGTCATCTAAAGGAATATCTGAAAAGTTTAAACCTTGCCCCTCAAAATCAGAAACTAATGACTTAATAGTATTAGGATCTGTTAAAGAAGCCATAAGGTTTAAGCGTAACATATCTTTCTGCGGTCCCTGTAATAAATTGTGATTTTTATAAAGGTCTGCACTTTGCTTTAATATGCTCGACGCCACTTTGTAATCCTTCACAAACGGTTGCTCAAAATCATTATAGCTAACATACTCTTCTCCTATATTAAAACCTAAGTTACCGTTTTCATTAATTTGAAAAGGTACATTTGTTTTTTCGCCATCAATCAAACCGTACATTGCAGCAGCGTTAGAGTACTGCATGTCATCATTACCTTCTGAAAACAAACCACTTCTAACACCGTCAGCAAATTCAATTTTGTTTTCTTTATAAGAATCTAATTGATTTTTTAGATTAGTAAAGCTATTGTTAACCCCATTCATAACATCAACATGGTATTGATACTCGGGTGAAGAGGTGTCGCTAATTTTAGCTAATGCGTTTGCTGAATGAGCATATTTAGAACGCTGGCTAGTTAAAAACTTACCTAAGTTCTTTTGCTCTTCCTTAGAATAAGCAGTAAGATCTACATCTGACTTCATCTTACCCATCGAGTTAGATACGCTGTCATTTATAGATTTTATTTTATTCTTTCTATCAGTGTTAGCTTGTTTAATAGTATCAAACAAGTTATTACCGCTCGGCATTTGCGATTTATACTGCGGGCGTCTATTAGCCGCAAGCATTCTTTTATTCGCTTCTATTAAACTTCTATCAGCCATTATATTATAATCCTAAAAGTTTCTTATACATAGAAGGAGAATTACTACGGCCAGCTTGGAATCCAACGCCTCCCATAACTGCATCGCTTATGCCCCCCATTAATGATTGGGTAGCTTCTTGTCTAGCTAAATCCGCTTGACCTTTACGATCCATAGCCATTCCTAATTCAGTACTATATTGTTCACGTCTCATATTACGAGACATAACATCACCCTCTCTCTCCATAGTTTGCAAATTACCTGCCATTGAAGCAGCAGCTGCAGTGTTACTCGCCTCCTGATTAGCTATGCTAGCGGATGCTTGCGTTGCGTTTTGAGATTGCTGATTAGCAAGTGACTGGGCTAGCGCGGCAATACCAGAACCGCCAGCTGCTCCCTTCATGCTGCCCATTATGTTAGACATGCCTTGCGCTTGCTGCTGACTGGCATAATCTGCAGCCTGAGTGTTTACCGTTAAATCTTCCATAGTGTTTTCCATATTCGCATATGGGTTGGAAAGATCTTGGTTCATATATTGCTCGCGGGTGCGGTCAAAGTCGGCTTGAGCATCTTTTTGTTCCTGCTTTCTTTTCTTATGGCCAATTATACCATTCGCAATTCCCATGGCACCTGAAAGTCCTAAAGCTAAAGGTATCATATTATATTAGTTTATAGTTCATTATTACGTATTATTAGCTGCTGATAAACACTTCTGAGTTAACAGCAAAGAGCTCTTTCTTATCTGAGCTTGATGTTTTCATTTCAATAGACGCATGGTATCCTATTATTCCCGAGGTATTCTTTTCAGAATCTTTAGCAAACAACATAAAATCGCCGTTTACCGGTGGAGTACCTGCTATTGAACTGGTAAACCTAATAGAATTATCAGCTTGACTAACAGATAGCACCGTGCCTATTACTCGTAAAGTATTACCAGGATCATATGAATACACAGTATCACCATTTTGTAAGGAAACGTTTAGCTTTCCATTTATAAACACTATTGTGCTACCAGAATCGTGAGATAAAACATTACCCAAGCCTTGTACTGAAAATTCGCCAGTGTCAATATTAGACAATGTAGTTGCCTTGCCTTTAATATAGTTATAGTGTAGGTTCTCTTTAGTCTTCCATGCCTCAACCTCCCCATCTTGCTGATCGGTAAGCACATCAGCTACCCAACCGGTGTCACCTTCGTAAGATAGCGTTTTAAAGTTTTTAATACTAGAAGGAGCGTCGTTAAATATAGGCGTCACTGTAGTATTGTATTGCGTCCCGTAAAAATTAGAACGGACAGAGTTGTTATGTTGCCACAGTTCACCTGCCTTCACTGTAAAATATTCGTTGTTTAAAGACAATCCAGCTTCAGGTACAAATGAAAGTCTAGTAACCCAGCCGTCTGAATTTTCTTTAAAAGAAACAGATTCGTCGCCAGTAAAACTTAAATTGTATGAGCTGTTAGCTTCATCATAAGTGCCTAGTATATTACCGCTATGAGCTTTTAGTTTATCTTCGAAGTAATCAGCCATGCCTTTACCAGCTATATCTGTTATTCCGTCTCTAGAAAGTCTTATAACTGCTCCTCTGGCTTTATCAGTAAAATAAGATCTAAACCCAAACGAAGCAAAAGATTCAGGGTTTTTAGATATACCATACTCACCCGCAAACGGTATTGTTTGGCCCAATACATTGTTGCTAGAAGTTATATTAGTGTCACCGTTAGCAGAAAACAGAGCGTCTTTGTTGGCTAATATTTTAAAACACTTGTCTTCACAAAGAGCAATTAAATCAGTGTCTCTAGCGTGTAACTTCTGCACACCCCCGTATGTTACTGGTAAGTCTTTAGTTATATTAATTGCGGTGGTAAATTGATTCGACTCATTAACACCCGATCTTGAATTAACTATACCACTATATATTAAGCCGTTGGCCCTTCTATTTTCTTTATAAGGTATTTGCAGTGTAGTACTTACTCTTACACCTTTGCCTAATAAAGGAGCATTATAATCATCCCTAATCCTATTAGATTCTACCCCATTGCCAAAAGCGTAGCAGTTCTTAAAATCTAAATCTATAGTATTAGCTAAGCCTGAAATTTCCAGAGCGTCTGTTGCTTCGTAATATATATCTAAATCAGCGAGCTCAATAGGGACTACTTCAAATACAGCAGGGTTAGGTGTTGCATTAACACTGCCCTCGAATGAAGATACTATTTGCAGTTCAGTGGGGTTAGTGCCAATGTCGTCACTAAACGCTCTGTCAACCGTGATAACTTTTCTATCGTACGAAGGTATCGTAGTCCCAAACTGAGAACCTTGTTGGTTTGTAGACACAGTTACAGCTGTAACATTATATACTTGCCCTAAAGAGCCACCACTATTTGCGAATCTTATTTTAGTACCAGCTTCTATTTGATTAAACGCTTTAGCCATGGTTGATGCCGTGCTAAAATCCCTATAGTCACTAGAGTCATCATCATCTACCCAGCCTGTATAAAGAATTAAATCAAAAGTGGTATCACTTGCTCCAGATGTTGGTGGGTTTGAGGCTATAGAATTAGCGGTATATCCATACGCTAATTTAGGGCCGTTTGTTCTTGTTAAAGTGGGTAAATTAGACAATACGCTATTAGTAGAAATGTTGACAGTAGCATAAGTAGAATTACCAACATTAGCTGCAATGTCGAGCTCAAACGAAGCGTTACGATTAACCTTCGCGAAGAATTTTCCCTGGAACTCAGGCAATGCTTCTTCTGAAGGGTCGGATAAAATAGCTATTAAAGTATCATTATTTGTAAGATTCTTTAGCCATGCATCATCAGCTAATAACCCCTCGTAATTGTCAAACTCTAGTTCGTAATCGTTTTCATTATTTGAATGATGATCCCCTTTAGGTCCTCCAACTCTTATTCCGTAAATAGCAGAAGTTTTAGTACCGTCTGAAGATTGGAATTGAATAGAAGAGCTACTTGTAAAGCCATTATGGAATACCCGGTGGTTCGATTCGGTAGGCCCTTTAAACGTGATTTTTTCATTGTCAAAACCAGAAGTTTGATATATGATTTCCGCTCTAGCAATAGCCTTGTTAGTTTTCCTTACATGAGGCGGCGCTTCATTTTTAATGTCTAGTACTTTATACCTATTATTAATATAAGTAGCGGTGTTTAAGCCATGCGCTTTTTTAAGTACTAAAAAATCACCTTCTTGAACTTTGTTTCTTTCGGAAGAAGGAAAGCTTAGCCATATATTGCCGTCGTCAGAATCGTAAAAACGGTCTAAGCCTATGTTATAGTACTCAGCAGCCGAATCTTTTACATAATACTTGTAATACTCAGCCCAGCTTGGTACAGACGTTATAGTCGTTGACGCTGATATTTTGTTTTTGCTATTTGACTTATCTATGTCTACCGCAATCGCAGCGTCTTTATTAGTAAATACCGGCGTTTCTCTGTTAAACTCATCTAAAAAGGTAACTCCTACCTGATATGATCTATCTGATTTTACACTCTTCTGCCCGTAATATTGTTCTGAAGCAGTTAAAGCCGTGTCTGTGGTGCTAGCTGTAACTGTAACGGGTGATCCTAACGTAAAATTCTCTACATAATTCCCGTATACTAATCTATTTGCAATAACTTCCTGCGCTTTAGCTTTTCGAGGAACATTATCGTATAGTCTTAAAAGCTGTAGGCTTTCAACCACTGGTCCTAGCAAATCTTTTTCTACAACAAATGTAGACAAAGTGCCGCTAGAAGTTAAATGAGTTTCAAGTACATATATGTTATTTGAGGCAACACCTTTGTAAAGTACTTCTATTTCTGTAACATTTTCAGGTGGAGTAGCATATGAGCTTGTTGGGAAAGTTAGTGTGATTTTGCGTATAGCATTATCCATACCTATGTTATACCCTTGCTTTGGCTCATATGAATATTGGCCTGTAACAAAAGCAGCTTCACTAAACGGTGCGTAAGTAGAATACTCTCCGTCTTTAAATTTCCATCTGTAAGAAAATCTAGGAAAATCATTTTTAAATATCGGCTCTGACTCTACTAAAGTCATTTCCCAACCAAATTCAGTATTGGGAGTGGTTGCGGATAAGCTTACAATAGTTAATGTGGCCCCGTTAAATTGTCCGATTTGTTCACCGGCCGTTAAGCTACTCAGAGTAGCAATACACTCGTGGCTAATTAATGTGCCGTCAGATTTTGTTTCTGTAGCAATTAATTTTACATTTTTATTATTGAAAGCACTTGACGGCGCAATAAAAGGACTAATTAATCCTTGAACCACTACGGTATCCCCGTTTGTTAAAGGCATCCCGTTTGAATCTGTAAGATTAACAGTTACTGTAACTGGTATAACCCCAACACCTCTTTCGGGATTGGCTGCGGATTTTGTTGAAGACGCAACTATATCTATAGCTTGCTTTGGAGACGGCTTAATAACCGTTATATCAGAGTTTTTAAATTCTCTACCATGTATAGATGTTGTGTCACTCAGTATATTAGAGCTAATCACCGCAGCTGTTGCAGTCTTATAGTCTTCTATATTTATTTTACGCGGCTCATTTAAGTTATCAGTCCAAAATAACATTCCATCCAGTATATTTATACCAGTAATGAAGTTTGAAACATTAAAATTTAAAATTGATGTTGAGCGAACGTCGACTATAACAGGGTCAATAACATTAGTAGACTGAGTGTACTCCAATATTGCGTCACCATCAGCCGCTGTTATAAACCAATATATTTTATCATTTAAAGTGTCTCTGGCAATACCAATACATTTTGGAGACGTTAGCCCAAAATTGTCATCCCAGTCACCAGAGCCTTCGTAAATTCTTCTTTGGTTACCTAATATATTCTCAACAGCGCCGACGTCCGAACCTTCAGATGAAGAAACCTGAATGTTTAGAGCGTCACGATATTGGCCTGAGGGCACAAGTCTCTCATCAAGATCCTTGCTCATTTTGCCCTGGACAAAGTTGTGTGCTAATTTTGGCATGTATTAGTGTTTAATCCATTTAGCCTGGTTGCGCATGATCTGAGCAATTTCGCTAATCTTAAGGTTAGACATACGGAGTTTTGCAACTCTTTTTGCTGCAAACGCTTCTTTCTTAAAGCGCGCGACTAAATATTCTTGA
>Ga0206677_10003703_pt1 | contig 12762 bp, 10 predicted proteins | sample M130m12015metaG_FD_155475 | JGI IMG/M metagenome (GOLD analysis project Ga0206677, IMG submission 155475) | Ammonia-oxidizing marine archaeal communities from Monterey Bay, California, United States - M1 30m 12015 | ecosystem: Environmental > Aquatic > Marine > Intertidal zone | place: USA... | reverse complement strand
TTACAGGGCCTGTTGGCTCTGGTAAAACTGCTTTAGTAAAGCGTTTTTGTGATGATGTCATCAGGCATGTTGCAGATAAAAGAAATATCAAGTATGTTCATGTCAATTGTAGAAACGCATCGACTGCTTCTAGAGTTATGCAAAAAATCGTTCAAGACTTAGATCCGGGACATCCCGACAGGGGTCTTGGAGTAGGAGAATTACTGACCAGCCTTCGAAGAATGCTACAAGGCGATAATTCACACATAATCGTTGTACTTGATGAAGTAGACCACCTTCTAAGGCAATCCGGAGATGACATTATTTACAAATTGATGAGGATTGACGAAGATGGAAATAGAGCAGGAACACTTTCTGCAATTTTAATTAGTCAGGAGCAGGTATTAGATTGGTTAGAAAATGCTGTAATCTCAAGGTTAGGTAGATCAAATCACATTAGAGTCCCCCCTTATGACGAAAGTGGGTTATTGAAAATCGCAACTCAAAGAAGAGATATCGGTCTAGTTTCGGGAACATGTACGGACGAGATTCTAAGCCTCATCTCGCAAGCAGCAGCCCCTTCAGGAGATGCAAGACAAGCAATTGAACTACTCGAGGGAGCTGCAAAACGTGCTGAATCATCAGGCCGTTCGTCAATCGAACCTAAAGACGTGCAAAAGACTGTGGTTACACTTCCAAACAATGTTGATTCAATGAATATTGAAGAGTTACCTTCACACGCAATGTTAATTCTTTTAGGATTATGTAGAAGGTTAAAGAAAAAGGAAAATGTTACAAGTGGGGAAGCTGAGAAATTGTATCACGTAGTTTGTGAAGAATATGACCAAGACCCGAAAGGTCACACTACATTTTGGAAGCATCTCAAGCGTCTGGCGCAAGAAGACATCATTGTTTCCAAGACCGCTAAATCTGATGTTGGCAGAGGTAGAACACAACATATTTCGATGCCACATATGCTTCCCAGTGATGTTGCTAGACGCTTAGAGACACTGATTCCCTCACGACTACGCTGATAAAACAACAATTATCTTCGCACAAAGGGCCTAAATACCCGTCCCATGTCGGCAGGCTGCTCAAGAGTTGATATAATGGCAGACACTACATTCGTCGCAGTAGTCAATGACACAGATTCCGCTAACAACGGTTCTTCATACAACATGTCCGTGAGTGGCAACAATCTCTCACAATTCCTAGGTAAGAAAATAGGAGATGTAGTAGATGGAATCTTTGTAGGGGAAGGGGAACAAACTCTTGCTGGTTACAAACTTGAAATCACTGGAGGCTCCGATAAGACAGGAACTCCAATGCGTTCAGACCTTAGCGGTGGTAACCGCCAATCGATTCTTGTAACCGCTTCAACTGGTTTCAAGGGACACAATCTTGTTCACAAGGCAAAGGGAGGCGAAAAGAAGCGCTTCCGTTACAAACCTGACGGAATGCGCAAGCGCCGATATTTCCGTGGAAACACAGTAACTCAAGACACACGCCAGATTAACCTCAAGGTCGTAGAGGCTGCTAACAAGAGCCTCGCAGACATCCTCGGAGCAAGTTCAGAGGAGAGCAGTGAGTGAAGCCGCGAGGCTGATCTCTGAGGAACTGGGGTGACGGAAGCATGGCACGCAAGCTTCCTGCACAACCTGAAGTCAACATTGGACTAGTTGGTCACGTTGACCATGGTAAAACAACCCTTACACAAGCACTGTCCGGAATTTGGACTGATACACACTCTGAAGAAAGAAAGCGTGGAATTTCAATTAAGTTAGGATATGCAGATACTGCATTCTACAAGACAGGGGACGGAGAGTTCTACGCAACAGGTCGCAGACCTGGCGGAGGAAATGATGATGTCACAGAATTGCAGAGAGTAATTTCATTTGTTGATGCTCCAGGTCACGAGACATTAATGGCAATCATGATCACTGGTGCAAGCATAATGGACGGCGCTATGCTGATGGTTGCTGCTAACGAGAAATGCCCACAACCACAAACACGAGAACATCTAATGGCACTAGAAATTGCTGGAATCAATAATATTGTAATTGTCCAGAACAAAATCGACTTGGTTAGCCGTGAAAGAGCAGTAGAGTCTCACAATGAGATCAAAGAATTCCTAAGTGGGACAATAGCCGAGAATGCCCCTATCATTCCAGTTTCTGCTCACCATGATGTTAATCTCGATATCCTAATTCAAGCAATTGAAGCTACTATTCCAACACCTGATCGCTCTGATGACAAGCGTGCGATTATGCACGTTGCTCGTTCTTTCGACATTAACAGACCTGGAACACGGCCTAGTAAGTTGCGTGGAGGGGTTATTGGAGGAAGTATTGTCGAAGGGCAATTCAACATAGATGATGAAATTGTCATCGGCCCTGGAAGAAAAATCCAGAAAGGGAATAAAGTCCACTACGAACCAATCCATTCCAAGGTATCCAGTATGCAAGGTGGAGGATTAAACCTTGAGAACATGCATGCTGGTGGGCTTTGTGGAATGGCAACACCTCTAGACCCCGCCGTTACAACTGCAGATAATCTATCTGGGCAAGTTGTTGCAAAGGTAGGAGACCTTCCCGAGATTAGAGAAAAGGTCAACATCTCTGTTAATTTGATGAAACACATGGTTGCAGGCGAAGGACAAGATGCATCTAAAATAATGCCACTGCGTTCAAATGAAATGCTAATGGTAAATGTTGCAACAGCAACAAGCGTCGGCGTAGTATCTAATTCTGGGAAAGGCAAAGCAACCCTCACTTTGAAATTACCAATCTGTGCCGATAGCGGACAGAGAATCTCTCTCTCAAGGCGCGTAGGTTCTCGCTGGAGATTAATTGGCCACGGCACTATTGAGTGATTTTCATGCACCGAGTTTTGGTTGATGCCTGCGGCTGGGTCGCAGTCATTGAAGCCGGGATTAACATCGACCAGGCATTACTTGATTGTTCAGGAACAAAACAATTAGCTATTGTACCGAATGTAATTACCGAACTCAATGCGTTAGATGATCGTAAGTTATTGGTTTCAATGTTAATTTCTAAAGCAGAAACGATTACTCCACCCCCTGGTTCTGGGAACCACACTGATGACCAACTATTAGCCATTGCAATAGAGAATAAGTGGCCTATCTTAACAGTCGATACTGAATTAAAACGACGATTGTCTCAATCTAATATTGCATGGATAGAAGTCAGTGGTAAATCCCACCTAAGACAAGTAGGCTGATGAATGTCGGTGATTAATTCATATACAGAGATTATCGCATTACACATTATGGCGTCAAGCGAGGAACTTCCAACCATGGTTGGGGATGATGATCCGAATGTTGATTCTAAAGAAATGGTTCAACTCTTAGTATCACTAGGAGCTGAAGTTAATACTGCTAAGACACTTATGTGCCTACATGTTCATGGGCCATCAAAATCATCTGAATTACAAAAACGCTGCAATCTAAGGCAACCTGATGTGAGTATTGCGATAAACCAACTGAATGGATTAAACTTGATTGAAATAATTACCACGCCCTCTGGAGGAAGAGGAAGGCCTTCACACACATATCAATTATCAGTTTCTCTAAACGAGGCTCTAAAGCCATTCAGACAGCAGGCTATCGAACGTTTATCGGTCCTCCAAGAACAACTAATTCGATTGGCAGAACTTACTGATAGTGTAATTGAATGATTATGGTAGGGTAAACAGGACATCGTCTCCATGCCCGTCTAATAGCCTCAATTTGACACCAGCATCTATCCAAGCATGGGCATAATTGATCGCTCCGAAGGCTCTGACATAGTCTCCTATATCCATGAAGTGTTGAGCATCGCTAGAATAGTCATCAGCCATCCTCATCATTATCGCTAATTGCTCGGCCTGTTGAGTCCCCTCTTCATGAATCGGAGTAGCCTTAGCTCTGGCTCTTTTTGTAAGATCAATATAGTGATTCAATTTTTCTTCGGTAACTACATTGTCAGCACTCATTCAATCACCTCTTTGGCCGGAAAGTAAGCGATTGACATCTGATGACCTTCCCAGAGACCCATACAATTCTATTGCGAGTGATATTCTACCCTCATCTTCAGCCTCACATGCCCGTTTGAATATCTTACGTCTTTCATCCCAGTCACTAGCAACTTTAGCTTCTGCTACCATTTTCTGTAATTCCACTCTTCTTAGTTGGGACAACTCTGGTGATTGCCAGATTCTTGTCAGGCCATTTCGTTTGATTGTCGCCATAGTATCCGCAGCTAATCCAATTAAGAAATCCCCTAAGTTAGCATTTGCTAACTCGATGGACTCATCGTTGGACATCCCGATTAACCCGCCATCGATAGATAGGACCCACCAGCCATCTCCTGCCCTGTGTGCAGACAATGGTTCTAATGAACGAGTTTCGATAGTTTCTAGGTTATCCCAACCGTATGGATGAGGAGTTCCCTCCCATAGCATACCATCAGCAGACTGCATTAATACTCTGCCTTGTGACATTCTACTTACCCATGACCAAACCCTGTCTTCTAACAATCGTTGTGAATCTTCATTTGCAAGACGAGCACATCTCAATTTTCCATCTTCATCTTGCCACATTAGATGTTCTCTATCAAACCAACCAATTAATCGGCGTACTCCGCCAACCCCAAGGCGTTTCAAGCCCCTTCCTTCTTGATTGAATACATGGAGTTGTCCTTGTCGGCAAGAAAGTACCCAACCGCCACCGGGCCTTGGTAAGATATCACTGAATCCACCGGTAGTAGATCTCCCATCGCCAACCTGTGAACCATCACTTGCTCGCAGTAAATGGAATCCATGACCAAACAGAATACCGATTTTACCAGATGCGTGAGCAGCTGCATGAACTCTGAAAGGTAATTCCTTCTTCCATCTTTGATTGGTATCTTCATCTAACAGTATCACATCTAAACCGGTTGATACAAAGAGGTCACCGCCAACGCTACAAGCAGTAGATATCAAATTAGGTGCTTGCCATGACCTTGATACTGTCCAACTCATACGCTCGCCTCCATCATGCCCCAGGCCACTAATTGGGCTCTAGCATCGTTAGTCAACTTGAACATACGGGTCCTACCTCTTTGCTGCACAGATAGTATTCCCCCTCTATAGAGTCGATTGCACATCTGCGACATCCTAGGCCTTCTAACATCTAATTTATCCTGTAATCTAGCGTCAGAGGGGGAAAATTCTCTTTCTGCCGCTACCTCAACCAAAATAGCCTCTCCCCGTGAAAGGCTTCGAAGTGTTTGCATATCCAGGGGATTGCTTTCTTTCTGTCCAATTACTGGACGGCGAATTGCTGCCAATAAGTCCGCAACTCCTACCCCTTTAGGAACATCTAACGCATCCAATAATTGAGTGAATAGGATTTCGACGTTGCCATTTGATTGATTTGGACTAATTGGTTCAACATACTCTTCTTCTGTATGAATTAATTCTTCTGGCTCAGGTAAATAATCCATTATTGGTTCTTCTTCAATAAGAACTGCTTCAGGTTGATTTGCAACCCATAGACTGTTAGCATCAACATCTGGTGAATCTTGAGCTATTCTTGGTGCATTCTTTTTATCAAAAGGAGGAGATGCTTCCTTATTCACCCTGTTTCTTGCCGCTAGCCTACCAAATGCGCCCATTGAAGGCAAAGGAGGGGGTATGGACGGCTTCTTCTCTACCACTGGCACTTCGGCTAATTTATCGAGGTCTAAATCGAATATGGCTCCATTCTCGGTTTCTTCTTGCTCAATTATGTCTTCTTCAGGGTATGAGATCTTTATCTCTGACTTTTGATAATCAATGGATGGCTCTTCGTATTTCGTATCTCTTGGATTAGACCGCTCTTCATCCACCATATCCCTCAAAAGACGCATAACTTTGGATGGATTTCCTTTTGTATTCTCCATGACATATAGTAAGGCTTCTTCTGTTAAATTCCAACTAATGTTAGATGCACTAGCAATTCTAGACTCACATAATTTCTTAACTTCTTGTTCGGTTAGTGGCTTAATTACTGTAGAATGGTCGAAATTATTTACCAAAGATGCAGGGATTTGCGCTCTCTGATCTGTAGTTAGAGATACTATGACCAGTGCATTGAGTCGGTTTAATGGATTAACTAAAGTTGCGAGGACATCGGCCAACTTTTTACCATCAGCATTAGAGAAATCCAAGGAGATTAATGGTAAAGAACCCTGAGTTGACTCAGTATTCAATACTAATCTAGAAACTAACTCTTGTGTACTTGAAGGTACATCGAATCCCACCAATGTCACATATATCTCGTGAAGTATTGCTGATACTGGATCATCTGAAGGAAACATATCAAGATGTACACTTTTTTCAGTCTCTTCAGATAGACACCGCATTAGCGAGGATCTACCAGTGCCGCTTTCTCCTACCAGCAAAATCATTCTAGCATTTCTGATTTTCAAGAATCTAGTCCAGGTGGCGGTTAGATCTCCTCGCCCAACTAGAAGTCTGGACTGACCTGCTTCTAATGACCTAGCGTGGAAAGGATTGATCCTAAGTGCTGGTATGCCAAGATAAGGTATGTCTCCACTCATAACTCGCAGTGCGAATTAACGAGTATATGATGTTTCAGTGAAAGCATGTGCGAAAGAGGCCCGTTAGAACGCGTTGAATCTAGCACCGCTTGAATGAATTTGAGGCTATTAACGGGCCGTTAACGCATAGTTAACGCGTTAATTAAAGCGTTAATCGTCGGTTTCTTCATCAAGTAGACACCACCCGCTACAACTGGAGGAACAGTCCAATGCCAGTTGACAAAAGCCGACTTTCGGGATTCTACAAACTCTCTGTGGAACAGAGGAGACAGATGGTTGCCGAATTGGCAAATCTGAGCCCAGAAGAGATCGCAGCATTGGCCAGCCATGGTGAATTGAACGAAATAGCTGCAGATCGCATGATTGAGAATGTGATAGGTACAATGTCATTACCCGTAGGAGTAGCCACCAATTTCGTGATTGATGGCTCCCCGTATCTCATTCCATTCTGCCTCGAAGAGTCAAGTGTTGTTGCCGCAGCCAGTAATATGGCGAAGAGGTGCCTTGTGAAAGGAGGATTTAGAACAGATAGTGATGGTCCAATCATGATATCTCAAATTCAAGTTCTTGAACTAGATGATGTTGAGAAAGCAGGTGAAGCAATTCTTACTGCGAAATATGAATTAATGGGGATGTGTAACTCACTTCCTTCAACTATGATAAAACTAGGAGGCGGATGTAAAGACATACAAGTTAGAAGCATTGACTCTATGTCAGGACGAATGCTAGTCATCCATTTACTTGTAGACACAAGAGATGCAATGGGTGCAAATGCAGTCAACACAATGGCTGAGCTGATAAGCGGCAAGGTTGAAGAAATTACAGGAGGAAGAGTTCACCTCAGAATTCTATCTAACCTTGCAGCACATCGCCTGGCCAGAGTTGAAGCAACATTCACGCCTGAAGAAATATCAGATGATGGCTCTGCCGAAAATGGAAGAAAGGTCATCGCAGGCATACTAGAAGCGCATCATTTCGCAATGGCAGACCCTTACAGGGCTGCAACTCACAATAAAGGTGTTATGAACGCAATCAGTGCAGTTGCTCTTGCTTGTGGTCAAGATTGGAGAGCGATTGAGGCAGGATGCCATGCATGGGCTGCAGTTGAGACAGGAGAATATTCTTCGATGACAAGATGGCACAGAGATGAAGAAGGCAACCTGGTTGGCAAACTGGAAACACCAATGGCAGTAGGCATCGTAGGAGGAGCTTCAAAGGTTCATCCTGCAGCTAGGGCTAATCTATCCATTTTAGGATTAGATTCAGCACAAGAACTCGCTGGAATCATTGCTGCTGCAGGTTTAGCGCAGAACCTAGGAGCAATGAGAGCGCTTGCAACAAGTGGCATCCAAGCAGGTCACATGAAACTACACGCTAGAAACATGGCCGTTAGTGCCGGCGCAATTGGTGAAGAGATAGAAAAGGTTGCAAGCATAGTTAACTCTCAAAAGGGACCTGTAACCCAACAATTAGTTAACAAAACCCTTGATTCTATTAGAAAATGATTACTCATCTTCGCCGAGTTCAAGAGTAGTCTGAGTTCCACCGTCGGTATCTGTTTCATCCCTAAGAGCCAACTTACTCTCCATTCCATCTAACATTCCAGATGACACAACCATGTCTCTGAACCAGGCCTTTACCTTCTTCCTATCAGTATGAGGGCACCCAAACATCTCCGAAAATCTACGAGTAGTAGTTAATCTCCTAGTATTGCCATCACGTCTTCTTCCGATTAAACCAGCCTGGGCAAGTTCCCTAATGTGATCATAGGCACGCTGCCCAAGTAATTCCACTAAACGTGATTGAGGCATTGGTTGATGGTAAGCGATCAAAGATGCTGCCTTTAGCAACTTAGGTGCCAATTCAGACTTGGTTTCTTTTGGCAAGTGATTAGCGATTATTGGCTTGACCTCCATAGCCCACTTACCTCCAATCTCCACAACTTGCAAGCCTCCACCACGTCTTCTCTTTACCGTAGCCTGTAGATTACTTATCGCTTCAGTAATCTCTTCCTCGTCATATCCGAGTTGTTCTGAAAGTTCAACCATATTCATTGACCTCCCGGCACTGAAAAGTGTTGCTTCAAGTAAAGTTTCCAATGGTATTTCCGACATGTAATTAACCCCTTACTCAACTAACCAATCTGCTGGATTCTCTGAATTCGCTTCGGCTTCTAACTTCGCTCTTTCTTCTTCCTCAACCGCTGCTCTAGCCCTCTCTGCCAACCTGGCAGCATGCCTCATCGATTCAGTCTCATCCTCTTTAATCGAATCAGAATCATCGGCCATCAATTTGTCAGCCAAAATTGTAACTTCCTCAAATGTACTCGCATTTGGCCAGCGATCTTCCAACATAATCGGATCATCCGGCCCTTCTTGGCTAATCCAAGCATAACCTCTGTGAGTCAGGAATAATCCAGCAACAAAAGATGTGATTTTCGATTCTACATCATAGCCATCTGGCATCTCTCCAAAATGGTCCATGAGTATCTTTTCTAATTCGATAGTTACTTCGGAAACGGGAACCTTGATTTCACCTTTTATCTGGCAGACTTTACGCATAGCAGTCCAACACCTTCGGATATCACCCTCCATGTCCTCATTATGCATTCTCGAACCAACATTATCGAGCATGTTCTTCAATTCAACAGCGTGCTCCTTGCGATACTCTTCCTTCGCTTTGAGAATTTCAGCATCATCACATGCATCTTTCAATGCAGATAGCAATTCACCAAGAGTAGATGGACGGCCTTCTTCTCTTCTGATTCTTTCACCGAAGAATGAAGGTAATACTTGATCTGCACTCCCTTCAAGAACAGATGATGTAAAGATAAACTCCTCATCATCATATTCTGCTTCCCAACCAAAGTCTGAGAAATCTTCTTCATCTTCAATATCTAATGCAATCACTCTATCAAAAAGTGTTGATGCCTGTTGAGTCAATACTTCCCAAGACATACGTATAAGACGGCCACACGCTGGTAAATCTAACCCAGATGCTTCTTTTCTTACCCGTAAAGTGAATAATTTTAGGAAGGCTGAAAGATCAATATTCCAAGGGTCCATCCCCTCCTCCTTGACCAATGAAAGTACCAATGCTACTGAGCGGTCAAAGGGGTCAGAGAGTACTTGGTGTTCCGCACTTTCCTCCTGTGCAATTCTCAAGATACGGTCAGCATAGCGTTCAGCTTCGCTTAGATCTTCTTCTTGACTCATCAATTGGTCAAGAATGTCCTGGCGTAAAAACCAGTCATCTAATACTGATTGTTGCATGCTTAAACCTCCTTTTCTGCCCCTTTCTCTTCAACTTCATCGGCCAATAGTTCAGAAACTATCTTCTGCCTTTCTTCGATTTCCTCAGTTAATTCTTCCGCCCTTTCGGTGAGAGATTCGAAACCATTTTCAGACCCTTCTTCTTCTATATGATTCAGTAACCCGCCAAGACTCTTAGGTGCTGGAAGTGCATCCGGCACCTCTGGCATTTCATGAGCAATTATTCTCGCTTCTTCTATTCTGGAATGGTTTTTATCCGCCGCATCTGTCGCTTCCTTCTCAGCCTGAGCACCCAACTCTATAGCACGGTCACGGTCGAAATCAACAATCCTTCTAGAGCATCCATCTCCACCGTGAGTTATCCCTATATGATGGTCTGCAAGCTCTAGAGATACCTTACGCAAAGTGACCATGATAAATTGTGCAGCCTCGCTTCTATTGCGGCATTCTGTGGCAATCAACTTTGAATTAGGTACATCCAGATTCTGGTCAACTTCATCAAAGTAATAGAATGGACTTGGATCATGATCTTGGATAGCGAAAATTAACGACAAAGAAGCCATTGATTTCTCACCACCAGAAAGACCCTGTAATCGAGACTTGTTTGACTTCCCTCTCGGTTGTGCCCACATGTCTAAACCACCTTTGAAAGGCTCATCTGGGTTCTCCAAGAACAATTCACCTCTACCTCCATTGGATAGACGATTGTATACTACCTTGAAGTTCTCGTTTACTTCTTTCAAAGTGGACAATAGTCGGGTCTTTCTTTGACTCTCTAACTTGTCCGTAATGTCAAGAAGGCGCTTTCTTCTTTCTTGTAATACCTTGAAATCATCTTTCATTTCATCTAGTCTCTTCTTACAAGAGTCATATTGCTCAATAGCAAGCATGTTGAAATCACCATATCTGTCAAGTTTCCTTCGTAAATCATTGACACGTTTTTGAGCATCGCCTACATTAGGTAGTTCAGCATCTTCTTCTGCAACTGGAACTGATTCGGCTGCCATCTCAACCAGGAGGTCCGCTAAGTTTTGCTCCCTAATCGCTAAATTACGAGAGATATCTTCCGCCATTGATCTGCTATTTATAGCAGAATTAGCCTTCTGGTTTGCGGCTGCTTTGACTTCAGCACGTTCTTCTACCAATTCTTTCCTCTCATTCTCTAATTCTTGATGTTCATCAAGTAAAGAAGCTCTTTCCTCTTCTTTTTGATTAAGAAGGATTGTTTCCTTTTCAACATATAACTTCCATTCTTTTACTGACTTTTCACGTCCAGCCATACCGGCTTGTATTTCATCAGCCCTAGAGGTGAGGCTGTCCAATGTTTGAGTGAGAAGTTCGCTCATCTCCTTGCCACTGTCAAGAGTTAATTGCGCCTTATTTGATGCCCCTTCTGCCTCTAATCGTAGAGATTGTGCTTCAAGTAAGCGCTTTCGGATACCATCTGGGCTAGAATTACTAAGGTCTTCACTTGCTAAATCTCTAGCGGCTTCGGCTTCTAAAAACTTCATTGAAGCTGATTCAACCATAGCTAACTTACCTGTATGGTCCGAATCTAGTTCGCTCAAGCGGGTGTTCAGTTGAATCGCAACACCTCTAGCCTTGACGAGTACTTTCTCGGCTAGTTCCATTTCTGCTTTTATCGTACCAGCCTTTACAGAATGATCATCTTCGGCTAATGAATTAATCTTTGTACGGATTTCGTGTTGCCGTGTTCGTGCTTCTCGTAATGCTGCAGCGACTGTTTGAGCCATTATCGAAAGGCGTTCTACTTCTCCAACCAATTTATCAACTTCGCTAGCACCGTGTATTTTACCACCGAAGCCTGCTTTCATCTTCTGCTTGCTACCTCCAATCATAGCACCTCCGGGTTCAGTTATTTCGCCGCCAAGAGTAACCAATCTTACACCGCCCATCAAGCGACGAGCAGTTCCGATATTGTTGACTACCAAGGTATTTCGAAGCGCATATGCTACGGCTGTGGCAATTCTAGGATCGTAATCTAGTAATTCGTGAGCAAATCCAATAACTCCTTCCTTATTTGCAATCATTCTTGCTTTGCCGGAAGAGCGATTGGTTTGCATTTTGTTGAGTGGTAGGAATGTTGCCCTACCTAATTTCCTGCTCTTGAGAAGAGCCATTGCTTCTGCAGCGACCTGATCACTCTCTACCACAACTGAATTCATTCCCCCGCCTACGGCAGTTGCCAATGCATCTGAATGGGCTGAATCTTTTGGAGCGCATAGTTCGCTTATGGTCCCAATGATTCCTTTCAATTCGCCTCTATCTCTTGCAGCCATTACTGCCGCTGCACCAGGCGCCATTCCATTACTTCCTGAACGCCTGTCCAATTCTGTTCTTGCAGAGGATAGCCTTCTTTCGGCATCTTGTAACCTCTTATCAACTGCACCCGATTCATCGATTAGTCTCTTTTCTGCTGATTGAGCACTACGCAATTCATTACCAAGTGCGACACGGTCATTTTCAGGGTCTGTTGTTCCGATTTCTTCGAATTGTAACTGGGCTTCATCGAATGCTAGTCTTGCATCGTCAACCTCTTCTTCTGCAGCGGACAATTGCTCGGAGATCAATTCCGATTGATTAGAGACCTTGTCTGCTTCTAGCCTAGCCGTTTGAACAGCTTCTCTGCAAGATTCAAGATACTCGTTCGCTTTGGATAAAGCTCGGGATAATGATGCTGTTGCTTCACCTGACCCCTCTAGTGTGACTCTGATTTCTGCTTCTATTGCTTCTGTTTCCTCGAATGCCTTCTTACTGGCAGCTAGGGCTTCATTTGCAGCAGATAAGTTTTCGATATGAGCGCCTAAATTTCCCTTGGCTTCAGAGATTTGCTCTTCTAAATCGATTAGTGACTCTCTGTCATCTATATCCGCAATTTCTGCTTCATCGAGATGGTCGTTTTTCAA
>Ga0206677_10003700_pt1 | contig 12766 bp, 11 predicted proteins | sample M130m12015metaG_FD_155475 | JGI IMG/M metagenome (GOLD analysis project Ga0206677, IMG submission 155475) | Ammonia-oxidizing marine archaeal communities from Monterey Bay, California, United States - M1 30m 12015 | ecosystem: Environmental > Aquatic > Marine > Intertidal zone | place: USA... | reverse complement strand
ATCCTGAAACTGTTTCTACTGATTTTGATACTGCTGATAAACTTTATTTTGAACCTGTTTTCTGGGAGCATATTTATGATATTATTCGTCATGAAAAACCGGAAGGAGTAATTGTTCAGCTAGGAGGGCAGACAGCACTTAAATTAGCTGAAAAATTAGAGCGTTACGGTATTAAAATAATGGGAACTTCTTACAATGCTTTGGATGTAGCTGAGGATAGAGGAAGGTTCTCGGAATTACTGAAAGAACACAATATTCCTTATCCAGAATTTGCAGTAGCAGAAACAGCTGAACAGGCTATTGAAATCTCTAAAACTTTATATTTCCCAATTTTGGTTCGTCCTTCATATGTATTAGGAGGACAAGGAATGAAAATTGTGATTAATGAAGAAGAACTAGAACATCATATTGTTAATCTTTTAAAAGATATGCCAGGCAATCAAGTGCTTTTAGATCATTATTTGGACAAAGCAATTGAGGCAGAAGCAGATGCTATTTGTGATGGAGAAAATGTATATATTATTGGAATGATGGAGCATATCGAACCTTGTGGAATTCATTCTGGAGATTCTTATGCCGTACTTCCAACTTTTGATTTGAGTGATAATGTGCGTCAGCAAATGATTGATATTACTAATAAAATTGCTGTTGCTTTGGAAACAGTTGGTTTAATAAATATTCAGTTTGCTATAAAAGATGAAATTGTTTATGTAATTGAGGCAAACCCTAGAGCATCAAGAACTGTACCTTTTATTGCTAAGGCTTATGACGAGCCTTATGTAAAGTATGCTGCAAAAGTGATGTTAGGAGATAAAAAAGTAACAGATTTTAATTTTAACCCTACTAAGGGTGGTTATGCAATAAAGGTTCCTGTTTTCTCGTTTGATAAATTCCCAAATGTAAACAAAGAATTAGGTCCAGAAATGAAATCGACAGGAGAAGCAATTTATTTTATTGAAAATTTACAAGATGATTACTTTACCAAAGTATATTCTGAGCGTAACTTATATTTAAGCAAATAATATGTTAGCAGGCTTGATAAAATTTCTGTTTTGGTTTTTCTTTATTTCTTATTTAATAAAGATACTTACTAGGTTGTTAGCACCAATCTTAATGAAACGCTTTGCCAATAAAATGCAAGATCGTTTTCAACAGCAATTTAATCAGCAACATCAAAACCCACAAAACCCACCACAAGAGGAAGGGAAAGTAACACTTGAAAAAACTAAATCTTCCGCAAAAACTAAATCAGATAATGTAGGTGATTATGTAGATTTTGAAGAAGTTGATGAATAAAACTACTTATGGAACAAATTAAAAAACTAAGCCCTCACCTAATAGTAATTATATTATTTGTGGGTATTTCTTTTACTTACTTTTCACCCGTTCTAGAAGGTAAAATGTTGGATATGCCTGATATTACTCATCATAAAGGGATGAGTAAGGAAGTTGTAGATTTTCGTGAAGCTACTGGAGATGAAGCTCTTTGGACAAACTCCATGTTTTCAGGAATGCCAGCTTACCAAATATCTACAAGGTCGAATGGAAATTTAATTCAGTATGTGGCAAAAGCTTTATCATTAGGAATCCCAAGGCCAGCTAATTTATTGTTTTTGTATTTATTAGGATTCTATTTATTGTTACTTAGTTTGAAAGTAGATTATCGCTTATCTGCAGTTGGGGCCATTGCTTTTGCATTCTCATCTTACTTTTTTATTATCATTATGGCTGGGCACATGACAAAAGCACTTGCTATTGCTTACCTTCCAATGGTAGTTACTGCAGTGCTTTATACCTACAGAGGAAGGATGCTTTTAGGAGGAGTATTAACAGCACTTACTGTAGCATTGGAACTTTATGCTAACCATTTACAGATTACTTATTACCTAGTACTAGTACTTATCTTAATTGGGGTAGTTCAGTTTTTTAAAGATTTAAAAGCTAATAATCTTACCAGTTTTGCAAAGCGCTCTGGAGTGTTGGTTTTAGCAGCTTTATTGGCTTCTGGTACTGCTATTACTCGCTTAAGTACAACTATGGAATACGGTACAGAAAGCACTAGAGGGAAATCAGAATTAACTAATAATTTAGATAATAAAACTTCAGGTTTGGATAAGGATTATGCTACTAGTTGGAGTTATGGTGTTGCAGAAACATTTACCTTGCTGATTCCTAATTTTTATGGAGGCGCCTCACAAGGTGAGTTAACTACTGATTCTGAAACTTATCAGGCAATAAAAAGAGCCCCTAATGCAAAACAGCTTATTAAGCAATTACCACTTTATTGGGGAACGCAACCTTTTACTTCAGGGCCAACCTATGCGGGTGCAATAGTTATGTTTCTTTTTATTTTTGGTTTACTATTTGTAAAGTCAGAAATGAGAGTTTGGATTTTATTGGCGACTATAATGTCTATTATGCTAGCATGGGGGAAGAATTTTATGCCTCTTACTGATTTATTTCTGGACTATTTTCCAGGTTATAATAAGTTCCGTGCAGTATCCATGATATTAGTGATTGCTGAATTTACTTTACCCCTTTTAGGTTTTGTAGCCTTGAATAAATTTCTAACTACTCAAGCACCAGAAAATGAGAAGAAAAAACCTTTGCAATTGGCTTTTTATATTGTGGGTGGTTTAACACTAGTTTTTGCATTAATGCCCAATTTATTTTTTGATTTTGTAGGTGGGCAAGATGATAGTCTAGCAAAAAGCGGTTGGCCAGTTGATGCATTGCAATCAGATAGGACAGGGCTTTTAAGTGCTGATGCTTGGCGTTCCTTTATTTTTATTGCACTTACTTTTGGGGCAATGTGGATGTTTTTAAAGAATAAACTCAGTAGCAAATATGTTATCCTTATTTTTGGAGTGTTGGTGTTGGCTGATATGTGGACGGTTAATAAGCGCTACTTGAATGACGATAATTTTGCAAGAAAATCTAAGGTAGAAATACCTTATCAAGCAACTGCAGCTGATCAACAGATTCTAAGAGATAAAGATCCTAACTTTAGGGTATTTAATCAGTCTGTAAGTACATTTAATGATGCAAGTACTTCTTACTTTCATAAATCAATTGGAGGTTATCATGGTGCAAAATTAAAGCGTTACCAAGAATTGATTGAAAACCATATTGCAAAAGGAAATATGGCAGTATTGAATATGTTAAATACTAAGTATTTCATTACGCCAAAAGGACAAGCACAGCAAAACCCTGGTACAATGGGCAATGCTTGGTTTATAAATGAAATTAATACGGTTGCTAATGCTGATGCTGAAATTACTTCACTTAACGGATTTAACCCTGCAAATACAGCTATTGTTGATGTTAGGTTTAGTGAGCAAATGATAGATGGTTTGGATAATGTTGGTACTAGTATTACTTTAACTGAGTACAAGCCTAATTATTTGAAGTACAATTCTACTTCATCAAAAAATGGAATAGCAATTTTTTCTGAAATCTATTATGATAAAGGATGGAATGCTTATGTTGATGGGGAGTTAAAACCTCATTTTAGAGCAAATTATGTATTAAGAGCAATGCAAATTCCTGCAGGAGACCATGTTGTTGAGTTTAAGTTTGAACCTGCAGTTTATCATGTTTCGGAGCGTATTGCATTAGCATCATCTATAATATTGTTATTATTATTAGCTTTTGTTTCGACTAAGGAATTAAAGGCTTAATGAAAAAAGTATTAATCATCACTTACTATTGGCCACCAGCAGGTGGATCAGGTGTACAGAGGTGGTTAAAGTTTACAAAGTATTTACCAAAACACGATTGGAAACCAATTGTTTATACTGCTGAAAATCCTTACTTTGAAGTTAAGGATGAAGCTTTGTTGAGTGATATTCCTTTTGAAGCAGAGGTTTGGAAAACTCCAATTTGGGAGCCTTATACGCTTAAAGATAAATTATTTGGTAAGGGAGAAAGATCTCAAAGTGCAGGAGTCATTTCTAATAAAAAATCACTGAAAAATAAGATATTAAATTGGGTGAGAGGCAATGTATTTATTCCTGACCCTAAAATATATTGGGTAAAGCCATCCGTAAAAGTATTGCTTAAAAAAATAAAAGAGAAAGGGATTGAGCATATTGTTACTACAGGTCCTCCTCATTCTATGCACTTGATTGGTTTAGGGTTAAAAAAGGCAATGCCTAATTTAAAATGGATTGCTGATTTCCGTGATCCATGAAGTGAATTAGATTTATTGGATGAGTTTCATCTTAGTAAATCTTCTATAAAAAAACACCAAAAATTTGAGAGAGAAGTTTTAGAAACTGCTGATGTAACCTTAACTGTAAGTGAAACTTGGGTGGAAGATTTAAAACGACTTGGAGGTGGTAGAGTAGAGTTGATCACTAATGGTTATGATGAAGCTGATTTTGAGCTAAAACCTAAAACGAATAATAAGTTTATTATTGGGCATTATGGTTTATTGAATCACATTAGGAATCCTAAAAATTTATGGAAAGCATTAGCTGATTTATGTGATGAAAATGCTGAGTTTAATGCTAAATTAGAAATTCATTTATCAGGAAGTATTGATAATGAAGTATTAGCTGAAATTGAAGCATACCTACAATTAAAAAAGAAAGTAAAATTTTTAGGTTATTTATCTCATGCGCAAGTTATAGAGCAGTATAATGAAGCTGATTTGTTATTGTTATTATTATTTAATTCAAAAAGTGGTGTTGGAAATTATCCAGGTAAAATATTTGAATATTTTGCAGCCCAAAAGCCAATTTTGGCTTTTGGACCAGAAGGGAGTGATACTCAATGTTTAATAAGTGATTCTCAAACAGGGTCTTATTTTTCATATGAAGAGCAAAATATAGAAAATGAAATTCTAAATCTCTTTAATGGAAGATCGAAACAATTATCATCTGATTTCAGTAGATTTTCTAGAGAGAACCTTTCAGTTGAATTGTCTGATTTGTTAAATAAATTATAAATGGGCATAGTTAGAAACCAAAGTATAAAAAACTCAATTAGCTTTTATATTGGCATGGTAATTGGTGCTATAAATACTGTAATTATTTATCCAAATGTGTTTAAAGATAATCCCGAGCATTTTGGATTAATACAAATTTTGATTGCCTACGCAATTGTCGTATCAACAATTACAACTTTCGGTATTCCTAAAACATTTGTCAGATTCTTCCCAGCAATTAAAGAAAAAGGACAACTGTATTTTCTGAGTTTAATTACTCCTTTAGTAGGCTTTGTTCTAGCATCAATTTCATATGTTCTGTTTAAAGAAGAGTTTTTTGTTTTACTAAATGCGTCTGACTTGTTAAAAGAAAATTTTTTTTACATTGTATTACTAGTTTTTTTTATTGGTTTTTATGATGTTTTAACATCTATTTCTCGTTCATTTTTAGATGCTGCAACTCCAATTTTTATCAATGAAGTTTTCTTAAAGTTCTATAGTATGTCTATGCTTTTATTGCATTGGTTTGATCTTATTGATTTCTCAACTTTTTTAAAAGTATACCTCTTTGGATATGTTTTTAAGTTTATGATTTTATTTTTTATTGAGTGGAAAAATAATCATTTGGATTTTGAGTATTCAGTGCAGAAATTAAAACTTAAAGAGATAATTAGCTTTGGATTTTTTGTTTTAGTTGGTGGGGCTTCAATTATGATAGTAACACGACTTGACATGATGATGATAGGCTCATTACTTGATTTGGAGCAAGTAGCATTTTATACAGTTGCTTTCTTTATTGGAAATGCAATAAAGGTCCCTGGAAAATCTGTTTCTACTATTTCTATTCCTTTGCTTGCAAAAGCTTGGGAAAAACAAGATTACAAGGAGATTCAAACTTTATATACCAAATCATCTGTAAATCAGCTGATAATAGGTGGTGTGTTATTTTTGTGCATATGGTTGAATATTGATGAGATATTTTCATTACTTCCTTTAAAATTTCAAGGTGGTAAATATGTTGTTTTTTATATAGGATTATCTCAATTGTTTAATATTGCTTCTGGAGTAAATGGAGCAATTATAATAAATTCAAAGTATTATAAATATGATCTATATACTAATCTACTATTGGTAGGTATAACAATTGCTTCAAATTTAATTCTAATTCCAAAGTATGGAATTGATGGTGCAGCTATGGCAACTGCAATTTCAGTTCTACTTTTTAATTTAATTAGGTTGGTTTTGATAAAGGTAAAAATGAATATGCACCCATTTTCATTGAATTCTTTTAAAACATTATTAGTGTTATTTATTATTTATTATTTACTTCACGCTTTACCAAAGTCTTCAATTTTACTTTTAGACATTTTTTGGAAATCATCTATTGCAATCATACTTTATATTCCTTTGGTTTTATGGTTGAAACTTTCTGAAGATATTACTAAGTTTTCTGAAGAACTAAGAAAAAAGCTCTTGCTTTAATCCAAGTTATTATTACCAGTTAATTTCTGGAATTTCTTTTCTTAGTTCTTTTATATCTTTAGCATAAATTTTGGATAAATATTCATGTAATTCATTAGGAATTTTTGTATGATCTTTGTTTGTTCTATTTATTCTATTTGTTAAAGGAAAATTTTGCCAGTCTGTTATTTGTTCAGCGTCTAAAAAAGTAAAGATATTGTTTAGTAATTTTTGTGGAGATTTTCGTAATTGATTATAGTCTCCTATAAATATCTGATTATTAGGAAAATATTTTTTCCACTTCTTAATTATGTTTAGATAATTTCCTCTTTCAATAGATCTTGGATGATTAAAATGAGCAATAAACTCTTGATGCTTGACTAAATGAAAGTCTTTTTTTTTTGTACTTGTAGCTGATTTTATGATAGTGAATAGATCTACGTTAGCAATATTAGCTTTTTTTCTTTTCACTAGGTTCATAACTGCTTGAGACCATGCTCTGTCAATAGGATTACGTAATAAAAGGATAATTTTTAATTTAGGATTCATTTTGTGAATCAATTTGATTTTTTTCTCAGATAGAGTGCTGTAGCATGGATTTATTTCACCTGTAACTTGTGTTTTTTTCGCACTTTTAAAATATTGGCAATACCAATTTATACTTTTATAGAAATACCAGTCAAAGTAGTGAATCTCTTTATTTTCTGGCAGATATAGTTGAGGGTGTTTTATAAGATTCTTATAAAGCCATGTTGTTCCAGATTTCTGAGCACCAATTCCTAAAAAATCAGGAAATTTTGTTGTAGTTTTTTTTGAAGTTAATAAGTTATTTCTTAGAAAGCCAATTTTGTCAAGTATTGCAGGAATGATCGCCATTAGAATTAATTATTTAGTTTTTTTTCTGGTCTATTTCTCTATTAAATTTATTATCATATGCAAATATGAATAAAAATTACCTTAAATTTGCGTTACTAATAAATAATAAACTCTGTATTGATTTTCGATTAATAAATTAGGAATTCTTAGATATATGATAAATGTAACAAAAACATATTTACCTGACAAAGAAAAGTATAAGAAATATATTGACGAGATATATGCTAATGGCTGGGTAACTAATAATGGGCCAATGGTTAAATTATTAGAAAAACGACTAGCCGAATATTTAGGGGTTAAAAATATTGTATTAGTGTCAAATGGAACTGTTGCTTTGGAGATTGCATACAGAACCTTAGGAATTAATGGTGATGTTATAACTTCACCATTTAGTTTTGTTGCCACTACTAGTTCTCTTGTTACTAATAGTTTGAATCCAATATTTGCAGATATAGACACTCAAACATTAAATATTGACTTTAATAATATTGAAAGTATGATAACTAAAAATACAAGCGCTATTGTTCCTGTGCATGTTTTTGGTAATGCTTGTGAAGTTGAAAAGATTGATATACTTGCAAACAAACACAATCTGAAGGTAGTGTATGACGCAGCTCATGCTTTTGGAGTTCAATATAAAGGAGAAAGTCTTCTAAATTATGGAGATATCTCAACACTTAGTTTTCATGCAACTAAGATTTTTCATAGTATAGAAGGGGGGGCATTAATTATTAATGATGATAGCTTAGTTGAGAAAGCAAGGTATCTTATTAATTTTGGTATTAAAAACACACAAGAAATACCTGAATTAGGAATAAATGCTAAGATGAATGAGTTTGAAGCCGCAATGGGTCTTTGTGTACTTGATGACATGCAACAATTAGATATTAAGCGTAAGTTTGTTTGTGAACTTTATAAAAAAGAATTAAAAGGAGTTGTGAAGTTCCAGCAACATAATGAAGATTCAACACAGAATTATAGTTATTTTCCTATTATACTTGAAAGCAAAGAGCAATTAAAGAAGATAGAGAAGGCATTAAATAAAAAAGATATAATTCCAAGAAGATATTTTTACCCATCTTTGGATACCTTAAGCTATATTTCTGCCAAGAAATTTTGTAAGAACTCAAGAGATATTGCATCTAAAATTCTATGCTTACCAATGTATCCTGAACTTGACAGTGCAAATCAGAAAGAAATTATTAAAGTATTAAAAACTTGCATATGAATATTGCTGTTATGCAGCCATATCTTTTTCCTTATATTGGATATTGGCAATTAATAGATGCTGTTGATATATTTGTGATTTATGACGATGTTCATTTTATTAAGCAAGGATATGTCAATAGAAATAACATATTACAAAACCAAAAATCTCATTTATTTACTTTAGAATTAATTGGAGCAAGTTCAAATAAGAAAATAAACGATATAAAGATTGGAGGCAATAGTAATAAATTGTTAAAAACAATAAAACAGAATTACTCAAAAGCTCCTTTTTATAATGATGTGTTGCCATTAATAGAAGATATTTTAGATAATAAAGAAAAAGATTTGTCTAAGTTTTTAGGATTTTCATTAGTAAAGATTGCAAAGTATTTAAATATAGGTACTAAATTCTTGTACTCAAGTGATTTGAAAAATGATAAAACTTTCAAGGCACAAGATAGATTAATTGAAATGTCAAAAATCTTAAATGCAACTGGATATATAAATTCAATTGGAGGGATTGAGTTATATAATAAAGAAGTTTTTTCTCAAAATGACATTAATCTTAGTTTTTTAAAAACTCATGAAATTTCGTATAAACAATTCAATAATGAGTTTGTTCCTAACTTATCTGTTGTCGATATTCTCATGTTTAATAGTAAAGATAACATAAACAATATGTTGACTCAATTTAAGCTATTATGAAAAGAATAGCCATACATTCCGCGCCTAGATCTGGTTCATCTTGGCTTGGGCAAATATTAAATAGTTCACCAAAAGTTTGTTTTAGGTTTCAGCCACTTTTTTCATATGCATTTAAAGATTATCTAAATGATAAGAGTACTCGAGATGATATTGTAGGATTTTTTGAGAATATTGCAAAAAGTTCAGATGATTTTCTTTTACAAAAAGATAAAATTGAGAATGGAGAATATCCTCTATTTAAAAAGGATGGTAATCTTACCCATATTATTTATAAAGAGGTAAGGTATCATAATATTTTAGAAAATTTATTGGATCAGGATAAAGATTTAAAGGTTGTAGGTCTTCTTAGAAATCCTTTTGCAGTAATTAGTTCTTTTTTAAATTCGCCAAGAGAATTTAGAAAAGATTTAGGGTGGGTAGAGGTTGAAGAATGGAAATTAGCAGAGAAAAAAAACAAAAACAAAGTAGAAGAATATTTTGGGTTTGAAAAATGGAAAGAAATTTATTTTTTATTTAATGAATTAAAAAAAAGATATCCTGATAGATTTCTTTTAGTAAGATATGATGATTTAATTGGAGACACAGTTAATCATGTTAAAAAGATATTTAAGTTTTGTGATATGGAAATAAATCAGCAAACCTATTCATTTATACAAAGAAGAAATGCTATAGGAAAAGAAACGGCCTATTCTGTTTATAGGAATAAAAAGGATGATATTAGCTCAGTAATTACACTAGATAAAGCAATTATAAGTATGATTGAAGTAGATTTACAAAATAATGGCATATTAGAGTTTAATAATAAATAATTTAATGAAACTTTATATATGATTGTTCACTTATTTGAGGATCAGAAGTTTGTAGATATTACAATTGAAAACTTTGAGAATGTATCAGTTGGATTAAATAAATATATTGTTTTTTCTAATAATCAAGAATTAAAATTTGTTTCTAGTAAAGAACATACTTTAATATTGCCAAATTCAAGTTATAAATTAGATCTAGATTTAATTTATAAAGATTGTCAACTATTGATAATCCATTTTCTTTCTCCTGTCAAGTTATATGTTCTAAAGAATAAACCTTCACATATAAAAGTAATTTGGTCTGTATGGGGCTCTGATGCATATGATCATTTTTCAAATCAGAACTTTCTTGAACCCTTGACGAATAACATTAGAAGAAGCTTGTTTCAAATCCGTAAATCTTTTAATTTATATACCTTATACCATTTAGTGAGGTATAGAGTAAAACCTTTAAGAAAGGAGTTAAAACTATTGCAATTAGTTAATTATGTTATTACTGTATTACCTAATGAGTTTAATATTATAAAGAGAGAATTTAGTTTAATGGCTGAATATATTGATTATAGTTATGGGGCGAATAAATTTAATAGCTTTTCTAATTCAGCCTTAGGAAATTCAATATTAATAGGAAATTCAGCAACTTCTACAAATAATCATTTAGATATTTTTAATATTATTAAAGATACTAATAAAAAACTTATAGTGCCTTTGAGTTATGGAGCTTATGACTATAAAAATTACAAAGATTTGGTTATTTCTGAGGGATTGAGAATATTTAAAAACTCTTTTATACCACTTGAAGATTTTATGCCATTACATGAGTATAGAGAGTTAACATCATCATGTAATTCAGTAATTATGTATCATATCAGACAACAGGCTATAGGGAATATTTTTATGTTCTTATTTCAAGGAATGAGAGTATTCCTTAACAGTAAATCTTTAACCTATATTTATTTAAAAGATAAAGGAATGATTATCTTTGATTTAAAGCAAGATTATAAATTAATAGGAATTGAATTGAATGATGATCAAAAGCGAATTAATAAAGAGATAGTTCTTAATTTGAAAAGTAGAGAAGTAATTAAGAAAAAGACAAAAGGTATTATTGATTTGTATAATTCTTTAGTTATCAATTCTGATTAAGAACATTGGTGTTAAAGAAAAAGTCAATTAAATAACATTTATACTATTTCAATTTTTCCCACTCCCAAGCAGATTTCATAGATTTTTTTAGGCTTTCTTTGGCTTCCCATCCTAGTTTAGCTTTTACTAAGCTACTATTAGCATATATCTGTTCTATATCACCATCACGTCTTGGGCCTATGCAGTAATTAATACTTAAATTGTTAGTTTGTTCAAAAGCTTTAACGGCATCCAATACACTTACGCCAATTCCTGTGCCCACATTAAAAGCATGTTTTCCAGGATTGTTAATTAGAAAATCCATTGCTAGTACATGCGATTTTGCTAAATCTAATACATGGATGTAATCACGGATACAAGTTCCATCATGCGTGTTGTAATCATCTCCAAATATAGTTACTCTCTCTCTCTTACCAATTGCTACTTCAGTAATGATAGGAACTAAATTGCTAGGTGTGTCAGCTGAACAATCCCCAATTAATGCAGAAGGATGGGAACCAATAGGATTGAAATATCTAAGGGCAACACTGTTGCAAGTATCTTTCTTTAGTATGTCTTCACAAATTTGCTTTGTTTCTCCATATGGAGATGCTGCTTTTTTAAAAGGTGCATTTTCATCAACCGGTAAAATATCAGGCATACCATATACAGTGCAAGAGGAGGAGAATATGATATTCTTTACCTTATTTTTGCGCATACATTCTAAAAGCACCTTCAATGAACCCATATTATTGTTGTAATACTTTTGTGGGTTTTGTACTGATTCTTCTACTGCTTTGTAGGCTGCAAAATGTATAGCACCTTCAATAGTTCCTTCTTCAGCAAATACTTTATCCATACCAACTTTATCAGTACAGTCAGTATTATGCCATTTTATTTTATTACCTATAATTTTCTCAATTCCCTCAATATTTTTAGTAGATGTGTTACATAGATTATCTACTATAATCGGTGTGTAACCTGCTGCAGTAAGTTCAACTACTGCATGTGAACCAATATACCCAGCACCTCCTGTCACTAGTATTTTTTTCATTAAAATGCTCTATTTATACCGATTAACCATCTCATTTGTACAAAATCCTCATCAGATGCTGGTGCTCTGTTTAAGAAAAATGGCATATCAAATCTGATAACTAAAGGTTTTACAGTTTCAAGCGGACCAAAGTTTCTGAAAGTATATGTAAATCCGACTCCTGCATCTGCTCTTAAATCAGAAAAAGAAGTTTTATAATTTTCCTTAGTTAAAACCTCATTACTAATTATACCAGCATCAGCAAAAAGGTAAGAAGCAATATTGTTTTTTCTAATAGAATATGGTAAATAAGCGGTAAAATCAATTTCAGTATTAAATGCAGCTCCACTTGTACCGTTATAGTTAAAAGATGCAATTGTTCCATCTTTATTAAACTCTGGAGCTAAGTATCCTGAGTAACCTCTTAAGTTTAACCCTCCTGCTGAATGAAAATAATTTGTTGTGTAGTCATAGTCCATAAAGTCAGCTGATACAATTCCTTCTGCTCTTGTAAATTTAGAATTCATCATTTCTTCATTATTAGCACCCGCTAATACTAGTTTGCTTTCTTCTGCCCAATTATTACCTGTTCCTAATTGAAAATAGGCTCTAGTTTTTATT
>Ga0206677_10003699_pt1 | contig 12769 bp, 10 predicted proteins | sample M130m12015metaG_FD_155475 | JGI IMG/M metagenome (GOLD analysis project Ga0206677, IMG submission 155475) | Ammonia-oxidizing marine archaeal communities from Monterey Bay, California, United States - M1 30m 12015 | ecosystem: Environmental > Aquatic > Marine > Intertidal zone | place: USA... | reverse complement strand
CGATGCCTCGACACTCGGCAAAATCGATATCCAGGGCAAAGATAGCCGTGAATTCCTCGGCCGTATCTATACCAACGCCTGGGCCAAGTTGGCCGTTGGCAAATGCCGCTACGGTTTGATGTGCAATGAAGGCGGCATGGTATTTGACGATGGCGTTACTTCCTGCCTCGGCGAAAATCACTTCTTGATGACCACGACTACCGGCGGTGCCGCCCACGTATTAGAATGGTTAGAGCTGTACCATCAGACTGAATGGCCTGAGTTAGAAGTGTATTTTAATACCGTCACCGATCACTGGGCGACGATGACGATTTCCGGCCCCAATGCCCGTAATCTGCTGTCGCAGGTATGTGACGACGTCGATTTAAGTAGCCATGCGTTTCAGTTTATGGACTGGCGTCAGGGCACGGTCGCCGATGTACCGGCGCGTATTTTCCGCATCTCATTCACCGGTGAGCTGTCCTATGAAATTAATGTCCAAGCCAACTACGGCCTCCACGTTTGGGAGGCGTTACACGAACACGGCAAACAGTTTGATTTAACGCCTTACGGCACTGAAACCATGCACGTGTTGCGCGCCGAAAAAGGCTTTATCATCGCTGGTCAAGATACCGATGGTTCGGTGACACCGATGGATTTAGGCATGGCTTGGTGCGTCAGTAACAACAAGCCGTTTAGCTATGTTGGCAAGCGCGGTATGCACCGTGAAGACTGCATAAAAAAGCATCGTAAGCAACTCGTCGGCCTGCGTACTAAAGACCCGAAACAAGTCATCCCCGAGGGCTCTCAGGCAGTAGATAACCCCAATCAAGCCATTCCGATGACGATGTTAGGCCACGTTTCATCGAGTTATTACAGCGCCACACTCAAACACAGCATCGCACTGGGTATGATTAGAGGCGGCCTGACCCGCATGGGCGAAACCGTCTACTACCCGCAGGCCGACGGCTCTGTGATAGAGGCAGAAATCTGCAGTAGCGTATTCTTAGACCCCAAAGGAGAGCGCCAATATGCCTAATCCAGTGATCGATAACAACGCAAAAAACACCGCTTGCAGCGATGGCGTCATGGTGGCTCAGATGGATCAGCGACCTAAAGTTACTGTTGGCGCCCAAAGCCCTTTGGCTCATGCCGACTTTGCCAACCAGGCAAAACACGGACGCCAACAGGGCGGCGTCTATCTACAAGAACATAAACTACTTGGCCATATGGTGCTCCGAGGTAACCGCGATGACATTGACTTTAGCCATGCCATCGCCAGTATATTGGGCGTGCCACTGCCACCGGCACTCACACGCCACGAAAACGGTGAGCTATCGATACGCTGGATCTCCCCCGATGAATGGTTAGTGATATTGCCTGACGAGCAAACTTTCGCACTGGAAGCACGCTTGCGTGAAGCACTCACAGGCCACTTTTCCATCGTCAATGTGTCCGGCGCGCAAACACTATTAACGCTATCGGGCAGCGATGCCCGTAGCGTTTTGCAAAAATCGACCGGATACGATGTACACCCGAGCAATTTTGCCATCGGTAAGTCGGTGACAACAACGTTTGCTAAAACTCAATGTGTGCTGTGCCGCCACGATGAAGACAGCTGGCAGATCGTTGTCAGGCGTAGCTTTGCCGACTATCTGTGGTTATGGCTGCAGGATGCCAGTGCTGAATTCTGCCTCGTCATCAGGCAGTAGCAGGGCTAATTATTATTCACGCCGCTGTTATTCCCCGATGATTTCTATCGCCCGCTTAAATGGAACTGGTCTATGCATAATCAACAACTATGGACGCTCACCGCCCACTGCCCTAGTCACCTAGGTACCGTTGACGTCGTCACCCGCTTTCTCGCCGAAGGCAAACACTATATTGTCGATATATCTTCCTTTGACGATACCGCCTCAAGTCTATTTTGTATTCGCGTCCAGTTTAGCGTGTCCGAGGACGAAGAGTTTTGCGCAGAGAGCTTTAACACAGCATTCTCCAGCCACGCCGCCGATTTTGCTATGCACTGGCAACTGACGCCGCCGAATCATAAGCCACGCGTAGCCATTATGGTGTCAAAATACGATCATTGCTTAAACGATATTCTGTACCGTTACCGAACCGGTGAATTAGCCATAGCAATACCTGTAATCATCTCCAACCATCCAGACTTACAGTCCCTTGCTGAGTGGCATAACATTCCCTACTACCACCTGCCAATTAGTGCCGAAACCAAGCCTCAGCAGGAAGCCGCAGTATGGGATTTAATCCAGCAACACGATTGCGAGCTGGTGGTTCTCGCCCGTTATATGCAAGTACTATCGGACGACTTATGTCAGAAACTCAGCGGCAAAGCGATTAATATTCACCACTCACTCCTGCCGGGCTTTAAGGGCGCTAAACCTTACCATCAAGCTTGGGAAAAAGGCGTTAAACTGGTCGGAGCTACCGCCCACTATGTCAACGCCGATCTCGATGAAGGCCCTATTATCACTCAGGGGGTTCAGGCCGTAGATCACAGCCACTACCCTGCCGACCTCGCCAAGAAAGGCCAAGATATCGAGAGCCAAACACTGGCTAAGGCGATTCGTTATCACATCGAAAAGCGGGTTTTCTTGGTAGGCCACCGCACCGTCGTCTTCGCCAGCTAGAGGCAAATACAGCATCGACACCACTGCAGGGACTAAGCTCAGTAGTGATGATGCCCTAGTGACACTGTATCCTGCTCTTGCGGTTCGACCAAACACACTCGGGTGTGGTTGATAAGCCGTCTGTTAAGTCCCAGTGACTGATTTTAACACGGCCGTTTAACCATTAAACGGCCTTTTTTACTACTCCGGTTTGAACTCTGAAGGCTCCGGCAGCTTATGGTGGTTTTCCGCATAACCGGCAGATTGTAGATTGAGCCTAATATCTTTCACCATATCCATGGTGACGGGTTCATCTCTACCCCCTAAATTCTTACGTACAAAGTTGATCAAGTCTGCCAGCTCTTGATCATCGAGTACGCCCTTAAAGCTGACCATCGACATAAAGTTCTTTTCGGCGTTTAAATAACTCGGATTTAAGCCTCTGATCGTCACTGCAATGGTATTGTAGGGGTCGCGATGCATGATAATGCCGTTGTTGAGTAGCGTCGGTGCAATACTCTCCCGCCCCTTACCATCTTCAGCGTGACAGGCACCGCAGGTCTGCTCAAATACCTTATACTGCTTATCCGCCTTCGCCGTTTCATCAAAGCCCTTAGGGTAGATGACCTGGGCATCATTAGCGACACGATTGTGCACATCACCGGCAATTAAATAGCTGGAAATAGCCCTGACATCATCCTCGCTAATATGCGACAGACTGTTTTTAACCACCTCGGCCATACCGGCGAAGGCAGAGCCTTTATTGGAGTGACCGGTATAGAGGAAAGTCGTTAGTTGATCAATATCCCAACCATCGACATACAACTCTTGCGCTGAAATATTCGGCGCATTCCAACCGTCGATAATATTACCCTGATAGATGCGCTCTTCGTCCAGCGCCTGGGCAATATTTCTCGGCGTATGACACTCCGAGCAGTGACCAAAGCTTGCCGCCAAATACTTACCCCGTTTCCATACGGCCTGATCGACACTTTCAGTTTTTGGCGACTGTTTAAAACCGTCGTAAGTCAGTGGATCGGTATCCATAAAGACAATATTCCAAGCCAGCAAGCCAAGGCGGACATTGGCTGGGAACATCATCGAATTTTCACGGTTGCGCTGGGCTACCGCTGTAATTGTCTGCAGATACAACCACAGAGCCTCGGCGTCTTCTTCAGTGAGATACTGATAGGAGGTATACGGCATAGCAGGATACAGATAGCCGTGCTTACCCTTACCTTTATAGAGCACGTCTTTAAATTCTTGGTAGTTATAATCTCCCATACCGCGCTCTTTATGAGGCGTAATATTGGTCGAATATACGGTACCAAACGGCGTGACAAAAGGCAGGCCACCGGCAAAAGGTTCACCGCCTTCGGCAGTGTGACAAGCGACACAGTCGCCGGCATAAGCCAGATACTCTCCTAACTTAACCTTATCGCTATCCAAACTTGCTAAATGATCATCCTGTACTTTCTTAGTGTGAATAATATAGGCGGCAATACTGCGAATTTCGGCACTCTGTAGCTGCTTACCAAAGGCCGGCATAACATTACCAATACCTTTGGTAATCGTGTGCTGGATAGCCTCGATCGAGCCGCCGTGGAGCCAGATAGAATCTGACAAGTTTGCAGCGCCAGATACCTGGCTTCCTTTGTAGTCCTCACCGTGACAGCTTATGCAATGCAAATCATAAATGCGCTTCCCCGACTCAATTTGAACTTCTGGCGAGCTTAACGGACGACCGCTGAGAGAGGCGATAAAATAGGCCACGTCTTCAATATCTTCGGCCGGCAGCTGATCTTCCCAACCCGCCATAGCACCGTAACGTCCTGCGGTAATAGAGTGAATAATCTCTTCATCACTATCGCCGTAAAGCCAGTCATCATCGAGTAAATTAGGGAAGTCTTCCTGACCTTGCAAGTCTTGTCCGTGACAAGAGGCACAGTGGACCTTAAACAGTGATCCGCCGGACTGAACAATCTCAGGATTGTTAGCCAACGATAGTAAATCCGAGCCCGAATTGTTGTCGATTTGCTGTTGCAGAGAGTATTCAAAATGCTCTACCGCGTCATCGTTTTGTTGCCAGCCCAACAGCCCTTCAAAACCACTTAAACCGGGGTATAAAATAATGCGCACCAACGCCACACTGAACAGCACGACGTAGCCAATAAAAAGTATTTTTGGCGCCGGCGCATCGGCCTCTTGAATACCGTCAAACTCTTCTAAAATCTTATTTTTATCGGCGGTATTATTTTTCTTCCAAAAATTAATAACCACATACAACATCAAGATAAAAAATAAAATAGTAAAAAAAGCAACCCAAATCTCCCAAAAAGAACTCATTACTTCTCCTCCTTTTCAGGTAACTGTCGGGTATCGACACCCAGACTTTGAAGATAGGCAATCAACGCTTGTGATTTGAGTTTACCCTCTACCTGTATACGAGCCTGAGAGATATCTTCATCACTATAGGGCACACCTAAGGTTTGCATCACAGTCATTGTTTTACCGACTACGTCGCCGCTTAACGTCTGTTCAAACAACCATGGGTAGGAAGGCATAACCGAGGCTGGCACCACGTCTCTAGGATTATAGAGGTGTTTTTCATGCCATTTATCACTGTATTTACGCCCTAGGTTAGTCAAGTCAGGACCGGTACGCTTTGATCCCCACAGGTTCGGGTACTCGTAGATATCATCGAGCTCTTCACTGGCACGGCCATAGCGTTTTATCTCGTGATCAAGCGGTCTGACCATCATGGTATGACAGGTGTGGCAACCCTGATTAATATAGATATCTCGTCCCGCCAACTCTAACGCCGTCAACGGCTTAGCCAGCGACTGGTCATAGCCCGGCGGTGTCGATAACACAGACGGCAACACCCAAACTAAGCCAGATAGCATGCCGACAAAAGTCGTCGTCGAAATAAGGATAACGACTGAATGGGTAAAATCTTTGCTCATATAACTAAACACGGATTGCCTCCTTCGCTACAACCGGTTGGGTAGTCACGGTTTTATAGAGGTTATAGGCCATTAAGCCGATCCCGGCGACAAAGAAAGCACCTCCTAAGAAACGCACAAACATCCACGGTGACTTAAAGATCATCGTATCGACAAAACTGTATTGCAAAGAGCCGTTGTCGGTCTGGGCTAACCACATATAACCTTCGCCAATGCCAGCCACCCACAGTGAAACGATATACAGCAGCACGCCAATATGGGCAAAGTAATAATGCAGCTTGAGTAGCTTTTGTGACCACAGCTGTTTGCGTTCCCACAGCCGTGGAATCAGGTAGTAGAAGGTTGCGATACCGGAAAATCCAACCCAGCCTAGGGCGCCGGAGTGTACGTGTCCTACAATCCACTCGGAGTTGTGTGCCACCATATTGAACCAGCGAATAGCCAGTAGCGGACCTTCGAAAGTTGCTAGCGCATAATATATAACGGCCCAAAAATAAAACTTAAGCAGATAGTCTGTCTTTAGTTTCTCTTTATTGGAGGTAATCGTCATCATAGAATTAAACGCACCAGCCCACGATGGCAACCACAAAATGAGAGACATGATGATGCCGATATTCTGAATCCACACCGGCACAGAGGTATAAATCAAGTGGTGTGTACCCACCCAGGTATAAAAACCAACAATGCCCCAGAAATGAATCACCGATAAGCGATAAGAATAGATCGGCCGTTCACAGACCTTAGAGATAAAGTAATAGTTCATACCGATAATACCGGCAGTCAAAATAAAGCCTACCGCGTTATGCCCCCACCACCACTGCACAATGGCATCTTGGGTACCGGCGTAAATAGAAAGCGATTTCCAGCCACTGACCGGTATCTCTAGATTGTTAATAACAAAGATAAACAGCACGACGATAATAAAGCCGGCATAGAACCAGTTAGACACAAAAATATGGTTTTCTTTACGTCTTACCAGCGTGGCAAAAAACAGTATTGCGTACATTACAAGAGAAACCGCCATGAGAATATCGATGGGCCACTCTTGTTCGGCATACTCTTTAGACGTAGTAAAACCCAGCGGGAAAGTAATTACCGACAGCACGACTGCCAGTTGCCAAGTCCAAAAAACAAACCAGGCAAGACTCTTATTATACAGATTGGTTCGCCCTGTCCGCTGCACCACATAGAGGGAAGTACCGACCAATATATTAACCACAAAACCAAAGATGACACCTGTAGTATGTACCGGTCTAAGACGACCAAATTGAAAGTGCTCGGAATCGAAGTTCAGTACCGGCCAATACAGCTGTGCGGCGAGAACCACCCCGACAACCGTACCCAGTAGAATCCACCACAGTGCTGCAACAATAAAATAACGAACGACTTTTAAATCGTATTCAACGGCTTGACTCTCCATAGCCTATTTTCCCTGTTGTTCGTTTTTACTAATATTTGAGAAGTAATAGGCAATATCTTTCATATCCTGCTCTGTCAGACTACTTGCCTGCTGTTGCATGAGAATCGCAAAGCCATGATCGCGGTTATGGTCTTTATAAGCCTTGAGGGCTAATAAAATATAAGAGGCACGTTGATCCTTAAGATTGGGATAAGGATCGATCAGAGACTCACCATCGACACCGTGACAAGTCATGCAGACCCTTGATTTTTTCTTGCCGATTTCAAATTGCTCTGCATCTAATGCCAGCGCATTGAAACTTAATAAACATGTAAAAAAGGCCGCTATCTTAAGCATGCTCTTAACCTCATAACTATTTCAAAAGATATTCTTTTATCAGTAAACCGACCCATTCATGGCCAATTTTTATCATCATGAACATACTGTAGTTGATAATGGCGTAAACCATAAACTTTGAGGGGATAAAAATTTGCCATTAACCACTTAAAACACCGTATTTTTACGTGAATAAGCCACTGAACTAGCCACAAAGTTATCGCACGGAGCTCTAATGCCTGCTATCTAACAAGTAAAAACACGGAGTATAACGGCCTATTCGGCAGACACAGAGGAGTGCCAAGCGGTGGGGGTGAAAACTAAACCGGTACTGTGATCTATTTGAGGTATGGTTTTGTAGGTCGCAGTGATGGGCATATTGAGCGGCGATTATATATTGCCTTGCAACCACTCTAGGCCCTGCCGCACTTCAGGATGCAGTAACGCACTATTTTGCAACAGCGCCGATACTTGGCTATCGAGCTGCAGCCGAGCCTCATCACAGGCATCTGCTCGCCACAATTGCGCCTGACGACATAATTGATAGGCGCTTTGATTAGCCAACACACCTATACCGATAGACTTAAATACATTGTTTAAATCGTCGACGTCGACCAAATCAGCAATCATCATATTAGACTCCAGTAAACCTAAAATAACCCTGTGGCAACTCCACAAGGTTATCGTTAACATTTTATTGCTAGGTAAAATTATTGCTAAGTACGATATTTCTTCATCTCTTGATGCAGGCCTTTATATAAACTGACACACATGAATAACAAAATAATGGTGAACGGCAAGCCCATAGCTACAGAGCTGGACTGCAACGCTCCCAGCGCTTCGGCTCCTCCGCCCTGTAGCACTACGATAGCGATAAGGCCTTGTATAATGCCCCAGAACATTCGCTGCTTGAGCGGCGTATTGAGCTTACCACCGGCAGTAATACTGTCGACGACCAGCGCACCGGAGTCAGCGGAAGTAATAAAAAACACCATTACTAAGACAATGGCCAAAAACGAAGTAATACTTGCCAGCGGCAGATTATCCAGCATCTGGTAGATGGTTAACGAAGCATCGCCAACACCTTTATACAGCTCGCCGACTTGAGTCGCCGCTTGATCAAGGGCGGTACCGCCAAAAGCAGCCATCCATATCATCGAAAACGCCGTCGGAATCAACAGTACCGCAATGATAAATTCACGAACTGTACGTCCCTTGGAAACGCGGGCAATAAAAGTGCCGACGAACGGCGACCAAGAAATCCACCACGCCCAGAAGAACACAGTCCAGCCATCCATCCACACTTTGTCGCTGCGATCGCTAAAACTGCTTAGCGCGACAAAATTTTCCGCATAGCCAGTAGCAATCGTCGAGAGGTTATTAAAAAAGGCGACAACCGAGCTAGTAAAAATAACAAACAAAAGCAATAGCGCCGCCATGACCATATTAATATTACTCAGTACTTTGATGCCGCCGTTTAATCCACGGTAGACTGAGAGCAAGGTAATCATCATGATGCCGACGATCACGATCAGCTGCAGCGATAAGGTATTGTCAAAACCAAACAAAAACTGCAGTCCGGCACCGACTTGCTGCGCCCCAAAACCGAGAGATGTCGCCAGACCAAACATGGTGGCAAAGACGGCAAGGATATCGATAATATTACCGGTAATTCCCCAAGTATAACGACCGAGTAAGGGGTAGAATACCGAACTAATCGTTAACGGTAACCCTCTGTTGTAACTAAAAAAAGCCAACGACAAACCCAACACACCATAGACGGCCCAAGGGTGGAGCCCCCAGTGATACATTGTCGCTGAGAGTGCCATCTTTGCGCCTTCAGGGGTATAGGCCGGGGTATTAAGCGGTGTGCCAAACCAGTCGGTATAGTAAGCAATTGGTTCTGCCACACTCCAAAAAATAAGCCCGATACCCATACCGGCAGAAAACAACATCGCTATCCATGATCGCCTTGAATACTCGGGCCGAGCATCGACACCACCGAGACGGATTTTACCTACCGGAAGTAGAATTATAACGGCACAAAACACCACAAAAATATTGGCACCGAGCATAATAGCCCAGTCGGTATACTCTAATATCCAAGTTTTAATACTCCCCAAAAAAGCATTAGAGCCCGACGGCGAATACAGCGCAGCAATAATAAACAGTATGATTAGGCATGCACTAATACCAAATACACGGCCGTGCACATGAAAGCCTAAGAACTTTAATGCGCCCTCCCCATTCATTGCATTATGATTGCCGACCATGTTGTCATCATTCATCGAAAGATCTGAATCTTCACCCATTGTTAAACGTCCATTGAATTATTATTATTCCCGTAACAGACTCAAACCAACTCAACTATCACAGGGGTTTATCACAACATTTAAACTTCTTAAATATTACGTCTATGGCGATTTTAAATCGGTCTATTTGCGACCTATAGGCGTTCAATCTGTCACCGTGTGGCAAACTCACTCAGTGACGATAGTGTCTTTTATCGCTGATGCTTTGCCTTACTGCTGTTGTTTTAAACCCACCAAAACCTGCACTAAGACAGGGGAAATAATATCGTGATGACGACACTCAAGCAGGGTTTGCCGCATACTCTGTGGCCAAAACAAGCGAATATGACGCAGTGTTTTTTGAGCGCTTTGGACAATATCACCTTGGCAGCGATTATTATCGGCAATCTGCTGTGCAAGCTCCATTACACGAATCTGTTGTCGGTTAGCCAGGGGAGTATTATTCATCAGACTCCTCAACATTACTCAAACCGTGATAGACAACATGCTGCCCCCGACGCACAAAGCCCAATAAGTTGATATTGGCTTGGCGAGCCAAGTCAATAGCCAGCGCCGTCGCAGCGGAAACCGCGACTACCGTGGTAAAGCCTATGCGCATACTCTTTACCACCATTTCATAACTGGCACGACTGGATAAAACGACAAAACCCTGGGCGGGATTCTGCCCCTGTTTTGCCACTAAACCGATCACTTTATCAAGGGCATTGTGACGGCCAATATCTTCACAAAAATACTTGATATCACCGTTATTATCACACCATGCAACACCGTGTAAGGCTCCGGTCAAGGCTCGCAAGGGCGCGTTTTCATCCAGTTTTATAATAGCGCGTTGCAACGCAGCAAGATTAGGTAACGGCTTCAAGCTTGCTGTCGCTGCATAGGCTTCTGGGGTTGCTAATGCTAGTGCCTGCTGGCCGCAAATACCGCAACCAGTGCGCCCTGCCATCCTGCGCCGCGACTGCTTAATGAGTGTTTCACAGCGACTGGCTACCGTCATGCGTATCTCGTAGCCGGTATCGTGATGCTGGACACTGATATCGTAGAGATCGGCGACACTGTCGATCAGCCCTTCGCTGATACTAAAACCTAAACCAAAGGCCTCTAACTGCTGTGGCGTGGCCATCATTACCGCATAGCTAATACCGTTATAAACTAGTGCCACCGCGGCTTCTTCGGCGACATAATCGGAGTCTTCGCTGCGACTGGAGTGGCTACAGCGACTAATCACCGCTAAACGCACACCTGACGGCAGCGACTCGGTAACACTAATAGCTTTTGTCACCATCATATTAAGAGCTCACCTTAGCGCTAGCGGCGTGATTTTTAAACTCACGCTGACGCTGATCTGATGCCTTAAAACGCTGCTGCCAATTCGATGCCGAAGTGACTTTTTCCAACTGTACCGCCGTCACTTTATATTCTGGACAGTTAGTCGCCCAATCGCTGTTATCAGTGGTGATAATATTGGTTCCACTGAGGGGATGATGGAAGGTGGTATAGACGACGCCGGGCTGCACACGCTCGCTAATCTCAGCGCGCAACACCGTCTGCCCTGCTCGGCTGGTAATACCCAGCCAGTCACCGCTGCCAATACCGCGCTCTTGGGCGTCAAAAGGGTGAACCTCTAACACATCTTCGCTGTGCCACCGCTGATTGTCAGTACGGCGCGTCTGAGCACCCACATTGTATTGGCTAAGAATACGTCCAGTCGTCAACAACAGCGGAAAGCGGCGACTGGCTCGCTCCTGCGTGGCAAGATATTCGGTTAGTGCAAAACGCCCTAGCCCGATCGGGAAATGGTCTTGGTGCATAGTCGGCATGCCGTCGGGATAATCGGCATTGCACGGCCACTGCAGGCTACCTTGGCGTTCGAGTTTGTCATAGCTAACACCGCTAAAATTAGGTGCGACGCTGGCGATCTCGTCCATAATCTCGCTCGGATGGGCGTAATTCATCGGATAACCCATGGCATTGGAGAGCATCTGCGTGACCTCCCAATCCTCTTTGCCGGCGATAGCAGGCATGACCTTGCGGACGCGATTAATGCGCCTTTCGGCGTTAGTAAACGTGCCGTTTTTTTCCAGAAAACTCGAACCTGGTAATAAAACATGGGCAAACTTTGCCGTTTCATTGAGGAAGATATCTTGCACAATCAGACACTCTAGTGCTGTCAGTGCGGCTTCAACATGGTGGATATTGGGGTCGGACTGGGCGATATCTTCGCCCTGTACATACAGGCCTTTAAAGCTGCCATCAATGGCGGCGTCAAACATATTGGGAATGCGCAAACCGGGATCGCTATCAAGATCGACCTGCCAGATGGTTTCAAAGCGCTGACGAGCGCTCTCGTCAGCAACGTGTTGGTAACCCGGAAACTCATGGGGAAAAGACCCCATATCGCACGAGCCCTGCACATTGTTTTGCCCCCTCAGAGGGTTAACACCGACGCCTTCACGGCCGATATTACCCGTCGCCAAAGCCAGGTTGGCAATCGCCATGACCGCCGTAGACCCCTGACTGTGTTCGGTGACACCTAGGCCGTAAAAGATAGCGCCGTTTGCGGCGCCGGCATAGGCCATCGCAGCCTCACGTATTAATGCTGGTGCTATACCGCTAATACTTTCGATGTGCTCGGGGGAATTATCGCGGTGGGTGATAAAGTCACGCCATAGGCGATAGTCGCTGGTATCACAGCGCTGCTCGATAAACTCTCGATCTTCTAAACCTTCACTAATAATAACGTGAGCAAGGGCATTAAGAACGGCTACGTTACTGCCAGGGCGCAGTGGCAGGTGGTGGCATGAGCCAATGTGGGGTGTATCGAGTAAATCAATCCGCCGTGGATCGATCACAATCAAGCTGGCCCCCTGACGCAGACGTTTGCGCAGCAGCGAGCCAAAGACTGGATGGGCGTCGGTAGGGTTGGCGCCAATGACCAGGATGACATCGGCCTGCATAGCCGATTCAAATGTCTGCGTCCCCGCCGACTCCCCTAGCGTTGCCTTTAAGCCAAAGCCCGTCGGTGAATGGCAGACACGGGCACAGGTATCGGTATTGTTATTGCCAAAACCGGCGCGAATGAGTTTTTGCACAAGATAGGTTTCTTCATTGGTACAGCGCGACGATGTTATACCACCGATACTCAAC
>Ga0206677_10003697_pt1 | contig 12772 bp, 26 predicted proteins | sample M130m12015metaG_FD_155475 | JGI IMG/M metagenome (GOLD analysis project Ga0206677, IMG submission 155475) | Ammonia-oxidizing marine archaeal communities from Monterey Bay, California, United States - M1 30m 12015 | ecosystem: Environmental > Aquatic > Marine > Intertidal zone | place: USA... | reverse complement strand
TGGGGCAACGAATAATGAAAATCACAGAGGGAAATAGACGGATAAGAGATGCAAGAATCTCTTATAAAGGGAGAGGGGGTGTGATTCTACGAGCGAGAGTCGGGAGAAAGCCCACACCCATAATGGCAGAGATACAGTTCCAGTTTGGGGATAGAGAAACGCACGATATCTCTGAGGCTTATTGGGACACAGAGAAAAAACTTTGGGTGGTGGGATGATTATTACAATAGGAAGAAAGCCTTTTAAGGGTGCAGTCATAGACAATGTCATGAAGAATCACTGTGGGGGGATCAACATAGACCCTTGTCGGATTACCTTTCAGACAGACGGGGTGCGAAAAGAAACCAAGCGAACCCCAAGAGATGACACAGCCGTATGGACTGACAAGAACAGTGGTATGAAGAAAGAGAACTCTTTGTATGCCGATGCCGACCCACGAGGTCGCTTCCCCGCCAATGTTCTGTTCTCAGAGAGTGTTACCCACCACTTACCCAAAGCGACACAAGGTCACTGGGCTAATGCGAAGGTCACGGGCTATGGTGATCGTATCGGTTCGGGGACAGTTGAATATCCTGATGTTGGTGAAAAAGATCAAAGTGGTGGCTCGGTAGCAAAATACTTCTTCATTTTGCGAGGTGTTTGATGCTTATTATAGGTTTCTTTCTACTGGGGTGTCACCACAGAACGGTTGGAGTGATAGACATTATTGATAATGGTGTCTGTGCTGTCCAGATTGATGAGGCTACCACAATACTAGTCAATGGGTCGAAATGTAAAGGACTTAAAGAGGGCGACAGCCTTTTAATGGAGATGAAATGATTATTACGATTGGGAGAAAACCTTATTTCAAAAAAGTCTAGTATTGGGATCGCTGCTCTGATTGATTTCCGTATAGAAAAGGAACAATTAAAAGACGAGGTGGTCGCATGAGTAGAACGGGAACTTGGGTACTAGCCCAACAATGGGAAAATGAGAATTGGTCACCACACGAAGGTGATTACATGGATTATTCCCCACACGATTTTGCGATCTCTCAACCAGAATGGCATGCAGTGTTCGGTGAATGTGTGGGGTTGCTCTTTCAAGCCCTCACGGAGCAAGGTGGTGGGGAAACACCCGCACGGATTCTGTATAGTAAGGCAGAGAATATGGCTGTCGATATCATTGCTATACAGAGAGAGAAGAGCATAGCCGAAGCCTATAAAGAACTTGGATATGAAATGGCTAACACCGAGTCATCAGATGAACTACCCTTTTAAGGAGGATACGATGAAAGTTAAAATCAAAAAACTACACGAAGATGCAGTCATACCGAAATACGCACATGAGAGTGATGCTGGGATGGATTTACACTGTGTTCGGAGAGGTTGGGATGACTATGGGAATGTTGTTTATTTCACTGGGCTTGCCTTTGAGATACCGAGTGGGTATGTGGGGTTGCTATTCCCCCGTAGTTCGGTCTGTAAGAAGGAACTCTCGCTCACGAACTCAGTGGGTGTCATAGATTCTGGTTATCGGGGTGAAGTCATGATGAAGTTCAGCAACACCGAGAACCCAAAAGAACCGTATCTCTACACAGAAGGGAAAATCTATGAGGTAGGGGAACGAATCGGTCAGTTGATTATCATGCCCTACCCCAAGATTGAGTTCGTCTTATCAGACGAGTTGGGGGATTCTGAGAGAGGATCTGGTGGTTATGGTTCAACGGGACAATGATAAACAAAAAGGAGGTCTTATGGATTATGTGAAGCAAACCCTAGTTTCTTCAATACAGAGTATTATCGGAACGTCTGAGGGCAACATGCACTACATTGCGACTCATGTGCGTGATGGTAAGCGAGTACCACTTCGCTTGCTTGACATCCAAGGGGCAAGGGGTCGGAGAGCCTTTGAGTTGGAAACGCTACGGAGATACACGACTCTTTGTGTTCAAAGGGGTGAAACCCACAGTTATTTCCTCATGGAGGTCTTTATGTTGATGGCTGTGGAGAGGGGTTTGAAGGAAGTGGGCGTGGTTTTACATCAGAGGCTAACTCCCACTCAAATTGTTGCTTCGGCAGAACAAGTTTTCCCTCTGAAAGATTGGCTTGCTGCATCGAAGATGTCAGATGAGATGCTGTTATCTGACGAGAAGCATGCCCCGAAAGTGATGGAAACTGTCATTGAGGTGGAAGACGAGGAAGACGAGGAAGATGTACTAGAAGAGGACAAGGGGAAAGAGGGGGATAGCGATGATGACGATGACGATGACTGGGGAGGTTGGTTATGAAAGTGACTGTAAAGATTGTGGGGGATAAAGGGTATATCGAGAAGGGTGTGATAGGTGTTGGTTTTGGGGCTTGGGGGAGGGCTGGGAGTATAAAAGTACAACTTGGTCTGCCCGATTTCCCGAAGTCTTTACCACAAGAAGAATGGCGAAGCATCACGGCAGATAGGATTGTTGATGTTGAAACCAACACCCCACGAAAGACATGAGTGGGTATGATGTACGAGTGAAGGTGAAAGACGGTGTTCCCTATGTCATTAAAAAGACAATAGGGGAAACTTATGCTTCTTGGGCACATAGCGAGAAGTCCTTAATACCGAGAACACTGGGGCTAAATGAAAGACCCGTTGCAGTGTCACAAACACAATGGAATAAGATCAAGGCAGACCGAAAGGTCACAATACGACTGACATAAAAAGGGAGCGAGGAAATGACAGAAGAAATTACAGTGGAAAGCACAGTCCAGAAGTTTTTGGTGTTGAAGATGTTTTCCGAAACTATGTATGTGGGAAACATCAATCAGTTCGTGGGCATCATAAATGGTGATGATCACGACAATATCCGAGAGTTTTACCCCAATAAAGACATCCAGTTTTTCAAGGATGTCCTTGATAAATTAAATGAAAGTTACGAAGTATAAAGGAGCAAATGATGAACCTAGAATTATCAGACAGAGAGCAAATGTTGTTGGAAAGTGTCTTACGGATGGTATTGAGTGACCTATTAGATGGCGACCCAATGGTAGTTGAGGATTACACAGCCGTTCTCACAAATCTGAACAATGGGGTTTTTGGGGAGAAGCAATATAAGTTTGATGACCCCAATGATTGGATGACGACCCTCCTTGATTTACGCACTCTCTTAGATCGCCTCAATCCAGAGTGGGTTGAGATATGTAAAGAACGAGGTGTTGAATCATACATCGAAGAAGATTCTGATTACGAGCCTCTTGATTAAGGTTGTGCTGATATGTTGAAAAAGTTTTTAGAGAGAATCGGTTTTGTTATAGGTCACCCTAGAACCTTGTCCCACAAAGAGAATAACCTCTTGAGGGAAGAGGGCTTGATGTCATCATGTGAGGTCGCTTGGGAATCTTTCGACTGCAAACATTGGTTTATACGGAACAACAAAACCAGTGAAATGCGAGTGGTGACCAAATGATTATCAATATATTTCTGACATTGATAGCGATGGTGTTTCTGACGACAGTTTTCTTTGAGGCATTGACCCCTTTGTTTGAGATGTTTTTCCCAAAAACAGTCACTCAATGGGGGCTGAGGAAGAAACGGATAGAACTGAACAAGATAGAGCAAGAGAACTTGCTTCTAGGACAGAAGAAAGAAGCCATCCAGAAACAGAAAGCCTTAGAAGATTTTCTTCGGGAACATAACCTTTCATAACATATGGACAGATAATGATTATCACAATAGGTAGGAAGCCTTTCAAGGGTGCAGTAGTGGACAATGTGAAAGACAACGCTTGTGGTGGGTTAAACATCAATGAAACCCGTATTGGAACAGAGGGAGGTCGAACCAACAAAGGGGGCTATCAAGATTCTTTTGTGGGAGGCACAGTGGATTACAAAACCTCTGGGGTTGAAACCGATCTCACACCGAAAGGGAGATGGGCTGCGAATGTGATAATCAATACTGCTTCTTCTCGGGCTTTAGATGAACAAAGTGGGGGTACTGTTGCAAGCAGATATTTCAAAAAGGTGGGCAAATGAAGAATCTTAATGAGGGTTTGTTGTCTGGACATGCGAGTCGGTCATTCCAGTGTGAAGTGGAAGCCCATTTTCGTGACTTGGAAGAAGTTTTGGTCAATGAGATACAGCAACACGATATCATCTTAGGTTGTGTCGCTTGGGTTAGTTCGCCAAAGGTCGTGGAAGCACTTGCTGGTAAAACCACTTGCTTGATTGTCGATAGGAAGTTCCCCCGATTGAATAAGAACATGAAAGAGATGTACCAGTTGCTTCAAATGAATGACAAATCACCGATTTATCGGATGTTGAAAAACGGACATGGGTGGGATGAATACTTCTGTTATTCCAATGGGGGTAAGACATTGCCGTACACGATGTATGGAGATTGGAACTTTGAGTCGGGCATGTACTATGTCGATGGAGGACACTTCCGATATATGCACCACAAGTTCCTCTTGATGCTCAAAGAAAAGGGTCAGTGTTCTTGTGGGAAAATCCTTTATGAACCGACAGTGTGGACGGGGTCATATAACTTCACGAAGAACGCCAAGACTGGATTGGAGAACGCTATGATTATCCGAAACAACGGAGTGGGTGCTTCCTATCTAGGGGAGTTCCTTGAAGTTTTCCACAACCACGCTCTCCAATTGAATATCCTCGATTGGGAAACTATGGAAAAAACGGGTTGGAAGGAAACAGATAGTGGGTATCCTATGCCATTATGTCGTCTTCATAACTATTTCCCATTGGGTTGGTTCGATAGTTGTGGGTACGAATCAGAGGAGATTTAGTATGCCGATTTATGAATATAAATGTAAAGAGTGTAAGGTCAAAAAAGAAGAACTACAAGGTTTTGATGACCCAGCCCCAAAGTGTGAGAAGTGTGAGAAAGAAATGGTGCGACTTATCTCTCAGACCTCTTTTCAGTTGAAAGGGGGTGGTTGGTACAAGGATGGATATCAAAAATGATCACAGTTGCTCGCAAACCCGTAGAAACCTACCGCACTCTCCTCATTGATCCTCCTTGGAGGATGTGTTCGGGAGGGAGTACTACCATCAACCCTAAGTTTAAGTATCCTTTACAGAAACAAAAGGATATCGTGGCTACGGTCAAGGGTTGGTTAAAAGAGTATCCAGTGGCAGAAGAAGCCCATTGTTATATTTGGGGGATAAACTCTTTTTCAACTGGGGGTTCAAGAGGCTTGCTTGATACGATTGACCTCTGTGAACAGATTGGGTTCAAACCCGTCACTTTCTTGGTTTGGACGAAACCACAAGGGAATCCAACCCCTTATGGGCTAAGGAATACCGAACTGTGCTTGTTTGGGGCGAAATGGCGAAAAGGTCAGAGTGATAGAGTTATGTACAAGGCAAAAAAAGATTCTGAGAGTGTTGTTGGTCGGGGCTTAACCTCTTCTGTTGATTTCATTCATGCTTCTAGGAGAGAACATAGCCGAAAGCCTCTTGAGTTCTATGACTTGATTGAGCAACGCTCCAATGGCCCCTATCTTGAGTTGTATTCAAGGTCTAAAAGATTTAATTGGACATGTGTTGGTAATGAAGTGGGGAAATATGTTTGAGGGTTTATTAAAGGGTTCGATGGCAATGTCTGTCGGCTGTACAAAGAGTGGTAAGACCAAATATCTTTCTGAGTTACACTCTCGGATGGTGTTGAAGAAGCAAGTGTGTGGTTATTTCCAAGCGAAGAAGGGTGAGAAGGGTTTCTATGTGTCTGAACCTTCTCAGATATTTGAACGAGGGAAGAATCTCCCAATTTTGTTGATTGATAACATCCACTTGATGTCACCAGAGGTCACAGAAATCCTAACCATTCTGAAGATATCCAAACAGTTGTATGTCACCAGTGAGGAGATCACCCCTTATGGGTTGGCTTATCCTCATGTGGGGAAACTCCTTTGTCACGCAGACCAAGTGACAAAACTTTCTGCCGTTTGTACGAAATGTGGAGCAGATGCTCGGTACACTTATGTGAAGGCAAAGAAAGATAACGAAAAGCAAATCAAAGTAGAGCCAAGATGCTTCACCCATTGGCAAAAGAGGACATTATGAGAAACATACTTTTGTGGGGGGCGATTCCAATGTTGTACCTTCTTATACAGAGTGCTAGGATTGGGTCAGTCCATTACACCGCGAATATAGATTGTGACAGTCTGAAAGGCGACCGTCAATCCTTTATTGTGTGTTCTAGGAAAAAAAGAGTGGCACAACGAAATATGAAGAGGTTCTGGGATGGATATTGAATCTAAAATGAAAAATCTCACCCAACAGTTGGTGGCACAAAATCCCGAACTAGGTGCAGTTCTTAAACAAGTTGAGGGGAAGGGCTTCGAGGAACAAGTCGAGGCGTTAGTTCCAGTGCTCATGGGGATATCCAAGAATCTTGATTTGGCTTCACTGATGGATGCCAATGATATCATTTACACCAATGAACAAGGCACGGAAAGGTTGAATCCCAAATACGAAGCCTATCTTGCAGAGAGACTTCAATTCGATGGGGATATTCCCGAACTCCGAACTGAGAATCTTCCGAGAGGGAATAAACCAGCCGTTCCCGTGAGTACTCAATCGAAGAATCCCACGATGATTGGGTCGCAGTTGGAACAAGCCTCTGAGAAAATACTAGATCAGTTTCGGTCGAGCAGTTCAACGGCTTTAACAAAGACGGATGACCCAGAAGATTATCAAAGGGGTCAATTGCCAGTCGCTCAAACAGTTGAAGGTTTGTCTGCAAAGGAGTACTTCGCTTTGACTCCCGTTGAGAAAAAAGAACACACTTGGAGGTTCATCTCCACCACGCAAGGGAGAGTGTCTGCTGTCCCCGTCATTGCTGATGTTCTATTAGAGATGTTTGCGAAGAAGAAACATGCGATTTATTACGGGAAGGGGTCAGAGATGGTTCGGGAACACACTTGGACATTGAGTCTAGTGGATGGAGCGAACTCCACACAGAGCAACTTCTCTTACATTGATATCGTGGCGAGGTCATTCGTCCGTGACTTTGAGGCTGGTGTGAAAGGGAAATCCTTCACGATTGACCCAATAAATAGAGTGGCTGATCGGCTATTCGGTTGGAAGATAACCATTTGGGATCGATCATAGATTCTTTATTCGTATAGAAAGTGTCAGTAACAACAAACACATTGGAGAACTAAATGACACAAATCTACGAAATACTTGAAGCAATAAAAGCAAACACGAATCACATTGTCGTGATGACCCCCTCAGAAGATGAGAGTCGCATTATCGTCAATGAATTGCGAACTGCCCAAACTTTTGCTGGACACGGTCGAGTGTTCTTCAAGGACAATACAAGAATCTCTATCATCACCGCGGGGGATACCTACGATGAAGGTGTCACGGACTATTCTCTTTTGCACTGGGCTTGGTATAATCAACCAGAAGCAAACAAAATGAAAAAGGCACAACAATGGGAAGCGAAGGCGAAGGAAATCCTCACGAAGTAAAAAGACTTTACACTGTGATATTGAAGGGAGGCACTTCTTTTGAAGTTGGTATTCCTTATTCGGGGGCTGTGGCACATGATGGTGTTCACAGCCTTCATCATATCTACTGCACGAGTGAAACACTGGATATGATTTTATCTCTAGGGGCTACCTCCTCTACGGTATATCACGAGAGTGAGAATGAAGAACAGCGAGCCGAGAGGAAGTTGCTCCACCGAGAAGACTTACAGAAGGTGTTCCCAACATCCGAGTGTGGTTCTTGTTTTTGGTTCGACCTCTCCACCAAGAATCTGTGTGGGGCTATCGACTGGGAGGATGAACGAAAAAAAGCCTCTTTGGAGTTTCACAAAGAGGCTATCGGTTCTCTACACAAGTGTCCTATTAGGTCAGAGGCACTGTGAGGATACCATCGTCAATGACAAGTCTGAGGGTTTTATTCTCATCGAGGTAAAACTCTAGTTCGTCACTGAGGTGAGCATGGACATCATATTCAGAGGCATACCACCAATGAACAGCGTGTCGTGAGGAAACTTTATCCCATGCCTTATGGTAGGGCGTGAAATCTTTCTTTTCAAGATAAGCAAAGACAAAGAGTAAATCAATCCAATAGAACTGTTCTGCCATTTCGGGTTCAAGTTCCCAAACACCAGCGTTGTGTTGTTCCATACGATAGAGGGCTGCATCAATCTCAGCCATAGAGGAACGCAAACGAAAGAGGGTTTCCCAATCAATATCAAGGAACATTGCCCCCCTCGCCATGAGCCGAGCGTACTCCTTACTCTTATTCACGAGATACCAACCGATAGTAGCGTATGCCAATTGGAATTGTTTATACACTGTCGGTTTCTCGAACCAACGGAACATCTTCTTCCCAAAGGTCGTGACAAGGTCACCCTCTGGAGGTTGACTCTCTTTCCATTCAGCGAACAACTTAAACAACTTGAGTGGGTCTGTTTGTCTAGTGATTGAAGGGTTTGCGGCATGGAACGCAGACATTGTGTACTGAGAATCCTTTCGGATGGTTTCCGAGAGGATTCTCCGAGACCAAAAGATGATCTCAGAAAAGGGTAGATGCTCAATGCCTTCAGCCAACCAAATGGGGTCGGGTTTTTGACCCGAAAAAACAGCCATAAAATCGGTAGTGTTCTGTGGGGGTGGTGGGTAAATATCAAACATTTGTGTCTCCTTTTATGATTTCATCTTATATACGGAAAGAGAACACGTTCACGATCCCACTCTCTTTGCCCACTTCTTATTGGGGCAAGAGGCACAAGGTTGGACACAAGCCTTTTTCACACGATCCTTCTCCTCAGAAACCATAATCCCAGCACCATAATTAGCAGACATCACGGCACAATTGAATAATCCTCCCGTGTAACGACCATCGGAGTTATGACAGTAACCAAAGATTTGACCGTCATCCCTAACCCGTAAACGAGCACCCACTGCCAAAGGTTGATCATGAACCAAAGCCCAACGGTGTGCATCGTAGAAAGTCGGCTTGGAGGTGTGATCATATACCGTGTGACCACGCAAGAAAGCCATATTCAAAATGTCTATGACCTCCAGTTCATCTTCTGTGAAACCAACCCAACCTTCGGAAAGGGTTTCTTCTGGCTCAGAATCGGGGTTGTGCGACCAATCAACGACTTCTGACTCCTCCTCTAGTTCTAGTTCAGTGGGTTCTACACAAAGGGTCTTATCGTCCGATTCTGAGGCTTCTTGTACTTCTAGTTCTAGTTCAGAGGGCTTCCAGTATTCTCTACCACCCTCCGATTTCTGAAGTGTCAGCAAGCCCATTTCTTGGACTCTCTCACAGACGGCATCCCACTTGTCGCTTGAAAGACGGGAAATACCGTAGTACTTCGTGACGACTCTTTTCCACTCTGAGTTGTCTTTGCTCTTACGACCGAGACCACTTTTCAGTGTTCCTACATATTGGGAAACAACATTGAAAAGGGCTTGGCACGCTCCATCGAGGGTTTTTTCTTCTGAGGGTTGTATGAAAGTTGATAGTATGTCACTCATTGTGCATTCTCCTTATATTGATCAAACCATTTGGGTGTGGGGGTGTGTTTCCAAGTGGGTATCAACCCATTCTTAAAAATCTTATTTGCTATATAATATTGATAGGAAGCGTGGGGGTTGTCTAGTTTCCATTTCACATCCATTGCCAGAACGAAAGGAGTCCTATCACCCAACAAAGGCACGAGAGCCTTCGCACACTCTTTAATTACAAGATGCGACTTGTGAATCTTACCATACCGTCTAGTGTATTCTTCACCAAGACCGTTGCCGTAAGCGATAACCCACTCCCAGTTCCCCAAACTCTCTCTTGCCCACTTGGTACAAGGGTGGTTCTTGTGGGTGGGTTTATAAGGTGCTTCAAGCCCCCAGAGGTGAAGGTTGGTGCAAAGTATTTGAGCAACTTCTAGTGGCATTTTGATTGCGTGTGCCTCACATGACTCCCGTGCTGAGATTAAGGGGTCTTCATTGACAGCAAATAAGTTCATTGTTCTCTCCTTGTTTATTGGAAACATTGATACGGAGAAATCTATTGTGAGCGATCCCACACCTCTTTCTTATTTAAGTGCGGTTGCATTTCCGTTTGACTTCCGTATAGAGAGTGTCACTAAAACACGAGGTATTACAATGACTACTAAAACCACTAAAACCACTACTAAACCACGCACTACTAAACCACGCACTAGAAAAACACCAACAAAAGACCTTTTCGCAAACCTAGACCGACCATTCTCTGACCAAGATGTCAAGTGGCGTGTCGGTCGTCAATCCCGTGATGGCAAGAAAGCGGCTTTGCTCGCTTATGTAGATGCACGCTCCGTTCAAGCCCGTTTTGATGGGGCAGTCGGAAAAGAAAACTGGTCTGTGACCTATGTTCCATTTGGCGATACGGGTGCAGTTATGGCTACTGTGTCAGTCCGTATCAATGGTGAGTGGGTGTCCAAGTCTGACATTGGTTCTCCATCCAATGTAGAGAGAGAAAAAGGGGCTGTGTCTGATGCCTTTAAGCGTGCTTCTGTCGCTTGGGGTGTGGGAAGACACCTCTATGACCTCCCCGAAACTTGGCGACCAATCATTGCCGCTAAGCCTTCTGACCCCCGTGCCTTTTGGGTTAAGGGTGGTTATATCACCCCACCTCGTATGGCTGATTTCAAACCAAAGGTCACAGAGGACGAAGAACTGAAGCGATTTGAAGAAGCAATCAAAGGTGAGTTCAACATCTCCCTTGCAGAAGCGATTGCTCTGGCTGGTAACGATCTAGATACACGCCAACTCCGTGTGGCTTTCTATACAACCCAAAAGGAAGCGAAAGCCTCCTAGTCTTCCCCACTCCATCACTTGCCCTTTTGGGTGAGTGGTGGTTTTATTCACCCCCATTAGATTCTTGAAATCTCTGGAGAACACATGACATCATTAAACAATGACGAACTAAAGCGAACTTTAATCACGAAACTCTTTGAAAAAATGATCGAGAAAGACGATATCAACACAGATGAAGCCGTTCTCTTGATGCGAGCCCTTGGGCGATATGCCGAAGAACATTATGAAATCCCACCCACAATCAAAAAACAGATGACGAAGTTCATTGAAACAAACGAAGACACCGTGACTATGATTTTCAATAGCGACATCGAAACCATCATGGCTTTTCTCCGTCAAAAGTATATCAACTGGGAGAGTCAAGAAACCTTTGAGAGCCTAGCCACAATCAATGAGTTCTATGTGGCATTGATGGGCTTGTGGATGATAGACGAGTATGACCCCACCGAGGGGAAAGCGTGGTCTCTCCTCACAGAAACAACCTCGTATGTCGAGAACAATATGAATCGCTTCACACCCTCAAAGAAGATGGTCAGTCATTTTCACAACCCATCAAGTATGAACCCAATCCAAGACTTGTGGAAGGCGATGAAAGGTCACCCCACAATCTCCGTCTGAAACAATCAGCGATGGAATACATTATGGCACTGAAATAAATGTTCTCTTTATAGGGGGCATCTATCTCTAAAACCAAAAGGCGATAACCAATGATGGTATCGCCTTTTTTGTTTTCACCTACAAGAACTCGTGTTTTTGCTTTCCACTCGGGGTGGTAAGACACTTCAAGAATCTCGTGGCCCTTAATGCACCAATCTCCTTGTAAGTCTTCTTTCCAAACATGAATGATATCGTTTTCAATTTCCAGTGACATGGATGTGAATCTCCTCTCCTCTGTTGATGGTAGTGGTAGCAACAATCTTCCCCTTCCCTCCAAACAAAAGAATACGAACATTGGGTGTGTCTGTCCTTTTATAGAACGGAGCAAACCCAGAAATAAGATGACCATCAACACAATGTTGGTGGTTGAACTTCCCGTATACAATCACATCTTCAACAATAGCACCCTTCTCCAAATATCTCGAAGCAACCACAACACCCTCTTTCAATCGAATATGGGCTTTGGGGTTAGTCTGTTTCGGGACTAGCAAAGGACGGTCACAAGACACACAAAGAACATAAGAAGCATAAACTTTCTGCTTCAAACCACAACGGCAAGTGATTTCCTCTGCGTGTTTCAACATGTTTTTTTCCTTTTGAAAAAAGTTAGTTATTTTTTATATGTTTCATAGTTATTATACACGGTGTAGTTCTAGTTCGTACATCTTATCTGGCATATTGGAGAACTACCGAAAGAGTGCTTCCCATATAAAACATTTATATTTGATTTGATTTATTTATAACTCTCACCAAAACCCTAGAGTTTATCTTGTGTTTCGTTCGCTGAACAGTGTTTGGGCGAGTTAATAAATGTTTCTCTAGGAGGTCTGAGTTGTAGTTCGGTGAGTAGATCAAAAAAAAGGCTTGGAGTTTCCCCCAAGCCTTTCAAGCATAAACCAGAAAGAGGCTAGTCTTTCAAGCCCATGTAATCAACAGTGATGATATCTTGGGTGTTCAGAACACCACCGAACTCAACCTTGTAATAACGAATCAGTCCAGCATTTGGATGAACGGTGTTCGCCAAAGGGTGAGCAGTTGTGGGAGTAACATCAGTGTTTGTCTGTCCAGCCAAATTGTGACTGTCACCAGCATTGGTATCGGTCTGTCCAATAGTTAAAGACAACACTTGTGCTCGCCAAGCCGATTCAACTTTTGATCCGTACTTGATAGGATAACGAACGAACTCGTCACTGGTATCATAATCACCGTATGTGGCGGGGTAATTGACTGGATTAACCACTGCAACAACTTTGTATTCGTCTGCACTTTGAAGTGTCGCACTTGAGTTTCGTTGGATTAAACGGACACCGTTTT
>Ga0206677_10003691_pt1 | contig 12778 bp, 8 predicted proteins | sample M130m12015metaG_FD_155475 | JGI IMG/M metagenome (GOLD analysis project Ga0206677, IMG submission 155475) | Ammonia-oxidizing marine archaeal communities from Monterey Bay, California, United States - M1 30m 12015 | ecosystem: Environmental > Aquatic > Marine > Intertidal zone | place: USA... | reverse complement strand
TCCAGCGGTCTTCGGGGGTGCGGGTAAGGTAACGTGGCGTGGCATCGGGCAAACCACCAGCGTTGTTGATCCAGATAGTTGGGGTGCCGAGAATCCCGACAACCTGCTCACCCAATGCATCTAGTTGCCCTGAAGCAGTCACATCGGTTGGCACAGCGAGGCCCCTGCGGCCGCGTTGCTCAATTTCACGTACAACGGCTTTTAGATCAGCCACGTTGCGCGAGGCGATGGCGACATCGGCACCGGCCTCGGCCAGGCACAGCGCTATTCCGCGACCAATACCCTTACCACCGCCAGTTACCACCGCTACCTGGCCATCCAGGCGAAATGAATCAAGAATAGCCATAATCCGCGTGCTCAGTTAGCGCCGTCCATTATTATGCATCAATCGAAAAGTCGAGCGTTATCGTCTCCAAACCGTTGAAGTCTGGCAGCGGAACTCGGGGCACTGTTCCGCATCACTCTGCGAACCCATTATCCCCCAACTCCCGATAGTGTCCCGCCGTCCTAAACCTGTGGCTCCGATTGCTCTTCCGCAAGGTCAGCACCCGGACAATACAGCGCGCGGATACCGCGTCGTCAGTCGTTTCATCTGTTTACTTGCGATCAGCAGTGGGGCGTTTGCGTGGCTTTTTTGGTTTTGAGTCAGCGCCGCGATGCGCCTTTGGCTTGCCTTTTGCGGTGGGCTTATTTTTCTTGCCTTTACCTGCTGGCTTGGTACGGCGCTGCTCACCGGTGGCGCCATTATGAATACTCAATTTCAGTGGCTTTTGACAAACCCTTACCTTGTAGAGATGATCAAACAGCTCTTTCGGCATGCCCTCCGGCAGATCAACGGTGCTGTGGTCATCATGCAATGTGATATGACCAATAAACTGCGCGTCAATGTCCGCTTCATTGGCGATCGCGCCAACAATATTTTTTGGTGAGACATCGTCGTTGCGGCCCACTTCAATACGATAGGTGACCATCTCGACGTTATTGCCTTCAAGATCAGTTATCGGCTTCTTGCTTTGAGAGGCTTTTGGAGCGCGATCAGAACGCTGACTCTCACTTCGGTCGGCTCGGTCAGCACGTTCGTTACGGTCGGTTCGGTCAGGACGTTCATTGCGCTGACGGGACTTGCGACTGTTAGCGCGGTCGGTGCCGGAGGCTTTGGGCGTATCGATAGTTACCAGCTTAGGGAATAACGGACGCTCTTTCTGCACCTCAAACGCCAGCGCCGCAGCAAGCAGCGTCATGTCGATATCGTGCTCAGCGGCAACCTCTTTCACTAGCGAGTGAAACTTATCCAGCTTGGTGGACTGAGACATCCCCACCAGCTGCTGCTTAAATTGCTCAACGCGTTGCCCACTGACTTCTTCATTGCTGGGCAAGTTAAAAGCACTAATTGGCTGGCGCGTAGATTTCTCAATTGAGCGCAATAGGCGGGTTTCTTTCTGGGTAACCAGCATGATGGCTTTACCCTCCCGACCCGCGCGTCCAGTTCGACCAATCCGGTGAACATAGGACTCGTTGTCGTGGGGTACATCATAGTTAATAACGTGACTGATACGCTCAACATCTAAGCCACGCGCGGCGACGTCGGTGGCTACCACAATGTCGAGCTGGCCTTTCTTTAAACGATTGATGGCGCGCTCACGCACAGTTTGGGTCAGATCACCGTTGAGTGCCGCCGAGGAAAAACCACGGGCCTCCAGTTTTTCAGCAATCTCCAATGTTGATGATTTAGTGCGGACAAAGATAATCATGCCATCAAACTGCTCAACCTCGAGGATGCGTGTCAGGGCATCCATCTTCTGGTGGCCCTTAACCATCAGATGCGCCTGAGCGATACGCTCAACCGTTGTCGTCTTGTTTTCGATACTGACTAATTCAGCATCGCCGAGATACTTGTCGGCAACTCGTTTGATCGCTGGTGGCATCGTCGCTGAGAACAGGGCGCGCTGACACTCAGGCGGGGTCTTAGCCAGAATCGTCTCTACGTCGTCGATAAAGCCCATCCGCAACATTTCATCTGCTTCATCCAAGACCAGACCTTTGATCTGACTGAGATCCAAACTACGACGACGCAAGTGGTCAAGCATTCGACCGGGAGTCCCTACGACGACTTGGGCCCCGCGCTTTAGACCGCGCAGCTGGCCACCAATATCGGCACCACCATAGATCGGCAGAACGTGGAAGCCTTTGATATGTTTCGCATAACTTTGGAACGCTTCAGCCACCTGAATAGCCAATTCGCGCGTCGGGGTCAGCACCAACACTTGAGGTGCTGTTTGTTTTTCATCTAGCTTGCTCAGAAAAGGCAATGCAAAGGCGGCAGTCTTGCCGGTACCGGTTTGGGCCGTACCCAGCAGGTTCTTTCCTGCCAGTAGGATGGGAATGCTCGCCGCTTGAACGGGAGAGGGCTGCTCATAACCGAGTTGTTTTACTGCTTTGAGGACCGGGGCAGCGATACCCAGAGATGCGAAGTCGACCGATGACATTGAATTACCTGTGCTTGGGGCGTTTGTTAATCCCCGACCAGTGAGGCGGCGGAGCATACGCCTAAGTGACTATTTTTTATACTTTTTTCGGGGGTTTTTTTAGCAGGCTCAAGGTTGGCTTTAGAGGTCCTGAGAAGAATGGGTTCATTGAGTTAATCGCCTTATTGAAGTGCTATCGAGGAAAAATATGAGCGACCAACTCGGTTCCCACAGAATGGGCCGAAACGCACTGGTCAAGTGACACAGGAGGGGTTTTTGCTAGCACCACAATGTCCGCTCTCGATCCCCACGAAACTGCTTTCTGGTGGCCATCTCGTTTTGCGGTTGCGGGCGTTTTAGTCTGTTAGCGTTATTTGCCTCGTGTGCCGAATGCAGATAATCTAAAAGTCTGAGCAGTTTTAATAAAAAGGTAGCCTCCGTGCCCTCTTTTCGTTTGATATCCGTGCGCCAAAAGTCAATTTTTTTGCTGGTTGTAGGCTCGATTTTTGTCAGTGAAGCCTTTGCTGATTCATTCCCGGGTGGGATGAATAACCGAGCCAGTACCGAGGTTTCAGGTTTGACGCAGTATCGAGCCTCGATTGACTCCTTTAATCCTGTGGCGGCGGATGACGGCACAACGGGGACTTTTCGCGTAGTGCTGGAAGAGCCGGTTTCAGGCGAGATTCATGGAGGGGTCGGCAATCTGCGAGGCTGGGCTATTGCATCTGACGGCATTGAGAAGGTCGAGATCTGGACTGATGGCGTTTACAGCTTTGACGTTCCTTACGGTGGCGCTCGCGGCGATGTGGCAGGTGCTTTTCCTGATGTTGCCAACTCCGCTGAATCGGGATTTTCAATGGCCTACAGCTACAGCAACTTGTCCGCCGGTGCCCATTCGATTAGCGCCGTAGCTTATAACGCCTCGGGTGTGACTCACGAGAGTATTGCGCAATTTGAAGTGGTGAAGTTTAGTGAGGATTTTATTAGTGGTGCCAACGCAGTTGATTTGAGCGGTGGCAGTTGCACTGCGTCGGGTGACCAGATTTCTCTTGTGGATGCGCTCGTCAGTGGCAACCTGTATGACCTAGTACTGAAGTGGCGAGTGGCGGAACAAGGTTTTGAGATTGTTGAGATACGCTAGATAAGGTCACCCATTCACAATCTTTTAACCCCATTCTCAACAGCTTGGTGGGTACTGCGAGCAGTGTTGTTGCCACAGGTCGCATTGATCGGTTTTTCATCAGCGCCAGAGCGGAAGGTGTGTTCTGGCTGATGGCTGGAAAAGCTGATTAACGATGAGGCCCATGGTGATCTGGTCCCGCTTCGATGTTAGGCGGTGGCCTGAGCGGGTTTGGCAAAGTCGAGACCTTCACCGAGGGCGACTGCGCTTCTGATGCCCCCAAATGAGATCCTACGATGACCATTCCTTACCGTTCTCGCGCCGTGAACGAGATGGGCAGTGACTTCATAGCGCGTAATAAATAGTGAGGGTGGTAGGTGATATCGCTATCCGTTGAGGCAAGTGACAAGGTATCAATGCGATCAATTAATGCCGTAAAAGACCAATGGAGCTCTCGACGAGCCAGTGGTGCGCCCAAGCAATGATGCTTGCCGGAGCCAAATGCCATATGGCCACCAGCCTGTTTGCGCTCAAGGTCGAGCTGCTCAGGGTTGTCGAAACGCCGCTCGTCTCGATTCGCCGCTCCAAATCGTACGTTGATGAGACTCCCCGCTGGTATGCGCACGCCGCTTAACTCCACCTCTGTGGCAGTGGCTCGCATCAGGCTTTGTACGGGCGATTCCAATCGTAAAACTTCCTCGATAAAGACCTTGAGGTAACGATCGGGGTCATTTTTCAGTTGCGCCCAGACCAGCGGATTCTCAATCAGCAACTTCACGCCTGCCGAAATCGCATTGGTCGTGGTTTCAGAGCCGCCGACAAATGTATCTGCCATCATTTCGGCATGCAGTTCATTGTCACTGAGTGGCCGCCCCCAGTCCTCTATGACCGTATTGACTAAGGTGCTCAGCAAGGAGTCGTTGGGGTTTTCTCTGAGCTTATCGAACACCGGCTGAAAATAATGTTGCGCTTCGATTTCTTTACGCACCGACTGCAGCTCCTCCTCCTCTGACTGCATTAGGCTAATGCGATGGAAGAACGCTTCGGTCCACTCTTTGATCCGCCAGATATCATCCGGGTTCGCCCCCATTTGCCGACCGATGATGAGGAGCGGCAGCGGAACGGCGAATTGTCTGACCCAGTCGCAATGACCTTCTTCGATAAAGTCGTCGATCAGCCGGTAAGCTAAATCCCGAACCTCCTCATCAAGCGCTTCAATTTTTTTGGGTCGAAAAGCGTCGTTAAAGACAGCCCGTAATGCCTTGTGATCCGGGTCGTCACGTCCATTCAGCGTTTTTGCAGGGACCCAGCCTTCCTGCTCGAAAGTGCTCCAAACGCGTTTTGCCCTGGGGCTTGGTTCGGTTGCGTCAGTAAGGTAAGCGGTTTCGCTGGTAAACCTTTGGGTGTCTGTGAGCACGGTGCGCACATCCTCAAAGCGTGTGATCACAAACATCTTGGTGACGGGGCATTGGTATACCGGCGCCTCGTTTCTCAGTGTTTCATAAGCGCCGTAAGGGCATTGCTGTGTTTTAAGGTCAAACAGGTTGACTGCCGGCTGTGTCTCGCTGGTCATGAGGTGGTCTTTCCCTTGTGTTCCAAGTTTTTGAGATAATAGTCGGCACGGCCCTGCGAGGAAAGTATCTGTGCCTTTTTAAAAATGGCACCGCGCAGTGCCATCGGTAATGAACGTGTGTTCGCGTTACACTTTCCGGCCCTGCTGAGACGACGAGCTAGCACTGATGGCGAGCCCTTTACCCAAACACCCACAACTCCGCGGCAATTATGCGCCGATCAATTTTGAAGCGGTCTGTCAGGACTTGGTGATCGAGGGTGCGGTGCCGGAGGGGCTTGCGGGCTCGCTGTACCGCATTGGCCCCAACCCCAAGTTTGTGCCGGATCAAGGCTACCATTGGTTTTTTGGCACCGGCATGGTGCACGCTTTTCACGTGAACGAAGGCAAAATCGACTACGTCAATCGCTGGGTGCGGACACCCAAATTTGAATCTGAGTTGGCGGCAGGAACGAGCCTGCCAATGAGTATTGTGGTTGATCCCGAGACCGGACAGTTGCAATCGGACCGGCGCAACGGCTTGGCGAACACCCATATTATCTGGCATGCCGACCAGTTACTGGCATTAGAAGAGGGGAGTCACCCTTTTACCTTGTCTCCAAAAACGCTCGACTCTGAAGGGTATGGCCACTACGCCAATGGGCTGTCAGGGCCGATGACGGCGCATCCAAAAATTGATCCGATTACGGGGGAGTTGCATGGTTTTGGTTACATGTCTGACGCCCTTGGCAGTGCCAGCATGAGTTATCACGTGGTCGATCAGCAAGGTGTTGTCTCGCGCTCCGACAACTTTACTGCTCCTTTTGCCGCCATGGTGCATGATTTTGCAGTCACGAGAGACTACGTGCTGTTTCCGCTCTTTCCGCTGACGTTTGATTTTAACAGGATGGAGAAATTGGGCTCTCCGTTTGCCTTTGAACCGCAGGCCGGTGCGATGATTGGCGTGTTAAAAAGGGACGATCCTATCAGTGAGATCCAATGGATTGAGGCGCCCGTCTGCTTTGTATTCCATTACTTAAACGCATGGAACGACGGCGAGCAGATCACCTTTGACGCCATCGACTTTTCGGTTGCGCCTAACTTTCCCGACACTGATGGCAATCTACCGGGGTTTACTGAGGCTCAGGGCACACTGACGCGTTGGCAACTTGATTTAGCGACGGGCGCTGTCGAACGTACGCCATTACTCGATCTGGCTTGCGAGTTCCCTCGCATTGATGATCGCTATGCGATGAAGCGGCATACACAGGCTTTTCTGGCTACCGCGTCACAGCGGCAGCGCGGCGACGGCGGATTATTTCACGAGGTGACCCATTTGAATCTGGAGAGTGGTGCAACCCAAGTGTGGGATGCAGGTCTGGGCAATGGTGTTTCAGAACCGGTATTTGTGCCGCGCCATGCGAGAGCTGACGAGGGAGATGGATGGCTACTGGCAACCGTCTACGAGGCCACGAGTCAAGCGTCCTCACTGGTCATCTTAGATGCCACCGCAGTGTCACAAGGACCCATTGCTACTGCCAGATTGGACCACCGCATACCATTTGGTTTTCACGGCAGTTGGCGCGCAAACGAATGAGTTTGGTTGAGGCCTGAGACCACAGTTGCACCGATCACAATAGCCGCTACGACGTTCCAGACCGAGACCGGGAAAGGCTTTTTGCAGCGGATGGCTACATTTGATGTAGTGCTTGGCTTGCGGTGCTTAGAGCAGCAGTGCACTGACGTGACGCGCTCTGACATGATGTGTGGGCGCGTTTCGAAGGCGCGTTGCGACGGCATATCCTTGTCGGTGGTGTGAGCGATACGCGATCCATCCCGCTACAGAGCGCATGGTTTTCAGGTATTCGCCTTTCGGAGGGTGTCGGAGCGTTTGTCTTCCCCCTCATGGTCCCAGCCTGGCGCTAACAGCAGGTAGCGCCAACCATCTTGCCACCGCTGAGTTCGTCTCACATCCTTTATGATCGTCGCATACTCGCCGAAGGCGATGGATGTTGGCCGAAAGGTATTAATGTTATTGGTCAGGCCATAGCGAACCGGTTCTTCCTGGGTTTCTTCGCTGAAGGTTCCAAAGAGACGGTCCCAGATAATGAGGATACCTGCGTGATTACGATCTAAATACCGTACATTCGATCCATGATGCACACGGTGATGTGACGGGGTATTGAACAACCATTCGAACCAGGGGGGCATCCGATCGATGGTCTCGGTGTGCAGCCAAAATTGATAGATCAGACTGACACTCAGCATGGTCACGATCATTACTGGGTCAAAACCCAGCAGCGCCAACGGACACCAAAAAAGATACTTAAGGCAGCGTTCGCCCACACCCTGCCGCAACGCCGTACCGTAGTTATAAAACTGAGAATTATGGTGTGGCACGTGACCCGCCCACAAAAAGCGGACCTCGTGGTTGGCGCGATGAAAACCATAATAGGTGAGATCATCAAGAAAAAAGAGCAATAGCCACCATTGCGGTGCATGGCTTATCACGTCTTTAAAGGGTGAGGCTTCCCAGCAGATAAACATGAGCATCACGCCCGCGAGTTTGGGTAACACATCAATGATAACCGTGAGACCCATCACGCCCATCGAGGCAAAGAAGTCACGACGGTGATACAGCGGTAGCGCTTTCCGCCAGGCGATATACCATTCTAGGGCCAGCGCTGCCATGAATACCGGCACCGCGTAAATCACCCAATCGTTCTGCAAAATCGCAAGCGTTTCAGACACCATCCTATCCATCATTTATGAGCCAGCTCCTGAGCTCGTTTTATTCTCTGTCGACATGGGTGCGCGACGCAACTGAGTCAACTGGGCCATAATTGCGATGGCGATTTCCATGGCGGTTTTAGAGCCGATCGCCAAACCGACGGGCGCGTGGAGTCGGCTTAAGGCTGCCTCACTGAGCCCCAGCTTGCGCAACCGATCAAGCCTTGTCGCCGTGGTGCGGACCGATCCCAATGCGCCAACGTACCAAGCACTCGTCTCAAGGGCTTCCATCAAGGCCATGTCGTCGACTCGAGGATCATGGCTGAGGGTAATGATGGCACATTGCTCATCGTCTCCGTGTTGACGGACAACGTCGTCGGGTAATCCTAATACTTTTTGTACGAGAGGGCCCTGCCACTGATCTAGCGCCCACTCGCGAGAATCCCCCAGTAAGACTTCGTAATCCATCGCTAGGGCCAGAGTGCTCAGGCTGGCGGCGAGCTGTCCCGCCCCCACCAGCAATAGGCGGTGGCGGGGTCCAAAGCAGTGGTGCAATCGTGTTTCATCTTGCTGAAGCGCCGTAAATTGGGCACTGAGTTCAAGCTGCGTTTCCCCCGTTAGGAGGTCTACGGCTCTCGCCATGACTTGCCGCGCTATCACTGCATCGAGTGCCTGTTCGATCCAGTCGACGTCCTTTTCATCAAGCTGTTGCACAGCGAGCTCAAGGCGACCACCACAGGGCAGCCCCCATTTTTCGTTGTCTTCTGCGGAGACGCCATACTCGATGACGTGAACATGAGGGCCATCGAATTCGCCGGCCAGCAGGCGAGCAATAAGGTCTTCTTCGACACAGCCGCCGGAGACGCTGCCTGTTTGCGAGCCATCGGGTTTAAAGGCGACCAGTGATCCCACGGGCCGGGGCGAAGATCCGATGGTTTTAGTAATCGTGATCAACCAAGGTTTTTGCAGTGATTGAAGTGCCTCAAGCAAGCAACTGAGAATACTTTGGTCTGTTGAATTCATGTTGCTTGTCCATCTCACTGCGGTTGAAATCACGGGGAGCTGACGTTGCGACAGCTTATCGAAAGCGGTCTCGCGTCTTGGTCGCGAAAGAGCGCGTCGCGTCATTTCGCCATTGTAGGGGACATAGATCCATACAGGGCAGCAATAAACTCATTTACCGCTTGTCCACAGCATCACATGGGCGTGAAAGTATTGGCATAACTGCGGTCTATACCGCATCATGTGCACCCTTTTTTTTCAAATAACGATCACAGGTAACTCGCCATGCCCCATCCCGTCTATATCTACGACGCCGTTCGCACTCCTCGCAGCAAAGGAAAATCCACTGGCACACTCCATGAGGTGAAGCCAATTGATTTAGCGGCCGGTTTGTTGATTGAGCTGCAGCAGCGTCATGACTTAGATACCAGCTACGTTGACGATGTGGTGATGGGCTGTGTCTCACCTATCGGTGAGCAAGGTTCGGATGTGGCCAAGATGGTCGTGCAGAATGCGCAGTGGGATGAATCGGTTCCCGGTGTTCAACTGGATCGCTTCTGCGCTTCCGGCTTGGAGGCAGTGAATATTGCTGCACAAAAAATCGCATCGGGATGGGAAGATTTGGTGGTCGCGGGTGGCGTCGAATCGATGTCTCGTGTCCCCATGGGGTCAAACGGTGGCGCCATGGCGAGCGATCCTGAATTCGCCGTTAAATCAAGCTTTGTACCTCAGGGGATTGGCGCCGATACCATCGCCACGCTCGCGGGGTGGTCACGCGAAGACGTCGACGGGTACGCAGTTCTCTCGCAACAACGTGCAGCGCATGCGCGGGATAATGGCTGGTTCGACGGGTCTGTTGTCCCGGTAAAAGACAGTAGTGGTGTGACCATTCTTCAGCGCGATGATTTCATCAAGCCCAACACCACGGTTGAGGGTTTAGCCGGTCTTAAGCCCTCTTTCGAAGTGCCGGGCGGTATGGGTTTCGACGACGTCATCTTGGCCAAATACAACATGTTGGACAAAATTAACCACGTCCATACCCCCGGTAATTCATCCGGTATTGTTGATGGCGCCAGCGCGGTGATGGTCGGTAGCGAAAAGGCTGGTAACGATCTGGGCTTGAAGCCACGAGGTCGTATTGTGGCAACTGCAGTACTGTCGACCGACCCCATCATCATGCTGACCGGACCTGGTCCGGCCGCCAAGAAATGCTTAGATAAGGCTGGCATGACGGCTTCAGACATTGATCTGTGGGAGATTAACGAGGCGTTTGCATCGGTGGTGCTGCGTTACATGAAAGATCTGGATCTCAATATAGAAACCACCAATGTGAACGGCGGCTCCATAGCCATGGGACATCCCTTAGGGGCAACTGGTGGTTGCTTGGTGAGCACCGTGCTCGATGAGCTCGAGCGGCGTGATGCGAAGCGCGCCATGTTGTCACTCTGTGTGGGTGGCGGCATGGGTATTTCTACCATTATTGAACGAGTCTAAAACGGCGCAGTCAGAGGGATTGAAAGCAACATGAGTGGATTTAACTACGAAAAAGACGCCAATGGCGTGGTGACGGTCACGATGGATATGGAAGGGCCCGTGAACTCAATGTCGTCTGCGTTCCTGCCATTGCTGAGAGAAACGGTCGAAAAATTAGAGTCAGAATCAGAGTTGACGGGTGTGGTACTGACCTCCGCTAAAAAGACCTTTTTTGCCGGCGGTGATCTTAACTCGCTCAATCAGGTGACACCGGAGACGGCAGAAACCTTTTTCAATGAGGCGCAGGCGATTAAGGCTGACTTGCGCCGGTTGGAGAAACTGGGCAAGCCGGTTGTGGCTGCGATTAATGGTGCCGCATTAGGGGGTGGATTTGAGCTGGCACTCTCTTGTCACTATCGCATTGCTTGGGATAATAAAGCGGTACAGCTAGGATTTCCCGAGGTTACGCTGGGATTATTGCCTGGCGGTGGCGGAGTGGTGAAGACCATTTATTTAATGGGATTGATGGCGGCCAACGAATACCTCATTGAAGGTAAGCGCATAGTGCCAGCCAAAGCCAAAGAAGCCGGCTTCATTCATGAAGTCGTCGAGAGCATTGACGATCTGGTTCCTCGTGCTAAAGCATGGATTGCTGACAACCATGACAACGAGGCCGCCTGCACGCAGCCTTGGGACACCAAGGGCTATAAGATCCCGGGCGGTAACGCCAATCATCCTGCAGTCGCCTCTATGCTTCCGGTCGCTTCCGCCATGATTGCCCAGAAAACGCGGGGGCTATTGCCCGCGCCGGTCAAAATTTTGGATGTGGCAGTGTCTGCTATGCGGGTCGACTTTGAGACCGCGATGCGGATTGAGAGCCGGGGTTTAACCGAGTTGGCACTGACACCAGTGGCGAAGAACATGATCAACACGTTCTTCTTCAATCTCAATCAGATCAACGGGGGCGCCTCTCGCCCCAAAGATATTGAGCCGCAAACCACGAAAAAGGTGGGTGTACTCGGCGCTGGCATGATGGGTCAGGGTATTGCTTACGTTTCTGCAATGGCGGGTATCGAGGTCGTGCTCAAAGATATTTCCCAAGAGGCGGCTGACAAAGGAAAGGCCTACACGGAGGGCTTATTGCAAAAACGGGTTAGTCGTGGCCGACTGTCCGAAGAAAAAGCCAGCCAAATATTAGCGTTGATTACGCCTACGGCGGATAAGAATGATCTGCAGGGTTGCGATCTGATTATCGAGGCGGTGTTTGAGAATATGGCGCTCAAGCACGAGATTACCAAGGAGCTCGAGCCCTGTTTGGCCGAAGGCGGGGTGTGGGGGTCCAATACCTCAACGTTACCCATTAGCCAATTAGCGGAAGCCAGTGCCAATGCCGAGCATTTCATCGGCATCCACTTCTTCTCGCCGGTCGACAAAATGCCACTGGTCGAGATCATCATGGGTGAGCACACCAGTGATCTGGCACTCGCTAAGGCGTTTGATTATACCAAGCAGATTCGCAAGACGCCGATCGTCGTAAACGATTCGTTGGGCTTCTTTACCTCACGCACTTTCGGTACTTATCTTGATGAAGGGGTGCGCCTGCTGACCGAAGGTATCCATCCGATACAGATCGATAATCTGGGTAAGGCAATTGGTATGCCCGTTGGGCCACTGGCTGTTTACGACGAAGTGAGTCTGGAGTTGTCCCGAAAGGCCTGGGCAACCTGGTCAGAGATGGGTGTACTGGATAACTGGGGTGATGGCACGATCACCCGCGATGTCATCGACACCATGGTGGGCGACCACAGTCGCGGCGGCCGTCATCACGGTGGTGGGTTTTATGAATACGCAGAGGACGGTAGCAAAACGATCTGGCCCGGCTTGATGGATCTCTACTACAACGCCGATGCTGCGGTAGCAGAGCATGACATCAAGGACCGACTGCTGTTTCGGCAGGTTATCGAGGCCCTAAAATGCCTAGAGACTGGCGTACTGCGCAGCGTCGCCGATGGCAATATTGGTTCGATTATGGGCATCGGTGCGCCAGCCTGGACCGGTGGCCTGATTCAGTTCGTGAACACTTACGGACTGGAGCAATTCAGCGCTCGATGCCAGGAACTGGCTGCCCAATATGGCGACCGATTCGAGGCGCCGGAGATCGTCGCCCAGAAGATCGCTGCCGGCGAGGCTTTTAGCTAAAACCGCTCTGATTGAAGAACCTTTCAGTCATCAGCATGCCGATGGGTGGGGTTATCTGCCTGTTGCGCGCGTTGGTTGATGGCTGATTAGGCCGCCGACTGTCGCCTTGACGCTAGCGCATAGGCTTTAACCTGAAAAACCGTGGTTTACCCCCCGGCTGAAGACGGATGGGAGCGTTGCTTTGCCGGGGTTGCTAAGCAGACCGGTATGGTGGAGGCCGCAAAGTAGTCTTCAGTGCAA
>Ga0206677_10003681_pt1 | contig 12802 bp, 20 predicted proteins | sample M130m12015metaG_FD_155475 | JGI IMG/M metagenome (GOLD analysis project Ga0206677, IMG submission 155475) | Ammonia-oxidizing marine archaeal communities from Monterey Bay, California, United States - M1 30m 12015 | ecosystem: Environmental > Aquatic > Marine > Intertidal zone | place: USA... | reverse complement strand
TATAAATTTAGAATTTTTAAAAGTCTTTATAGACTCTTGTAACCCTTCTTTTATAATAGAGTTTTTAAGATTTTCTCTCTCATCTAAAACACTACCAACTCTACAACGTCTAATGACATCGTTATTTGGATGTGGTTCAAGTGTATTTATTGGAGCCAGTTTATCTGATTCTGGTCCAACATATTGTATTACGTTTTTATCGTAATTTCCTTTAAGTTTCATATTATTTCTCCTAGCCTTGACAGGCCTGTTAAATTACTAAACTTTGCTCTTAAAGGTTCGCGAGTGTTAGTTTTAACTCTTTACCTGCATTTATTATAACAACATTAAAGGCCTATGTCAAGCCTTTTATACGCCTATTTTCGAACCAAACTCTCACATAAGTCTTACGAATTATAGCAACTGTGGTAAACACTATGTTTTGTAATATAACTAATTGTACGTTTTCCTCATAAGATACAGCAACAATACCTATCCAGTCTGCAAATGCTATGATACCAAACCCTATTGGTACATTCATTGCGAATGCTAGAGCCGTGTCACTAACTGATTCTTTAAATGCTTGTCTTTTACTTGCTTTTTTAGTCATGTACGAATTGTCCTTCCATCATATTGTTTATTTGTAGTTTTGTAAATGGTTTTCCGCCATATGTAATTTTAAAAAGAGCATAGTCTTCAGGCTCTTCAAATACTGCATCAACACATAATGTTAAGGTGTAACCAATATCCTCATATTCTTTTTTAAAACTTACTGTACCTTTAGATGTTTCTGCCCACTTCCAATATTCGTTTAGTGTATTGTGAACAGCATTGTCATAAATGTAATCATAGTCACCGTCATCTTTTAATTTGGCTTCTATAATTCTAACTTTCATTCTTTCTTTTGTAATACATATAGATTCCATAGGCACTTATAATAAACCAAAAGAACTCTATTACTAAACTTGCTAAGTTAGGAGTATAAACCAAACTAACTGTTACAAGTATTGCTACAATTAGGTTATTAAAACTGTACCAGAATCCTTTTGGATCTATACGTTCTAGTTGTAATAAGGCATAGGTTACTATTAGTAATGCTACACCGCTAAATCCTATTAGGTCAGGTATTGTTATCATCTTTCTCCTTCTTTTTGTTACCAAATATCCTGTCCCAGTTGTCAGCATATTTGTCTTGATCAGTAGGTTTTTGTACGGAGCCTTTCCCTCCGTGCCATTGTCCCTTACTCTTTTCTACTTTATTTTCATCGCTCATGCAAACAACTCTGCTAAGTTCATTAATACTGCCGTGCCTGTAATAGCACTACCTATCATAATTGCTTTGTCGTTCCATACATGGCCAACGTACACCCAAGCGATTGAACTAAATGCATAGGCTACTTTGCCTAATGTCATAAAGTCTGCACTTTGTAAAAAGACTCCTGATACTGCAAGTATTGTTGCCAGCCATTTAATATAACTGTCTATGCCACCTGTTGGTGTACTAGGAGAAAATATATCTACTTGCTCTTGTGCTTCAGCAAGTTCCTCTTTTAATCTATTACGTTCAGCATTAAGTTCACGTGCTAGTTGTCCTGCTCTACTAGTTGAGTCTATCTTCTTAACTTCTTCTTTAAATGACTTTTCCATTAGTTACCCAAAAAATATTTTAATAATCCTGATGCTAATACAAACATCAATACACCATTTAATAATAACAATGCTCTGTCTTTCCATAACAGTCCAACTACCATCCAGCCTGTAACTCCTATAAAACTAAAGACGTTATCTAACAAGTTAGCAATTTCACTGTCTATTTCTGGTCCATTTATTCTAAACATAGCAGATAGTAAAATAAAGAAACTTGCTGTCCACTTAATATACCAACTTGCGTCTTGTTTAGGTGTAGCACTTTTATATATTCGTTTACTGTTTGCTATTTCATCTGGATGAAAGTCTTGTTTATTTGCCATTTTTCATTTCCTTCTCAAATTCTTTTTCTGTCCACATGTATATTTCTTTATACTTCCTAAAGTGTGGTATCCTTTCGTATGTGTCGTAATCAAAGTCACAGTTCTTACACCATTTTTCTATAGGATGATCACATCTGGGTAATTCAAATCCTTTTGGTATTACTATTTCTGCTACCACTTGTCCTGATTTACTCCTGCGTTATTGAATGTGCCTTTAGTTCTTTGTTCTCTGTAATCAAATGGTACACTAACACTATAAGTATTACTCATATCGTTTCCAACATACTTAAAGTTTTTATATACTGTTGAAGGATTTACATGATCAAAGTATCTATCCACACAAGTATTTTCTTTACTTGCATAGGCTTCACATTCTTCATATGTTCCATACACTAGTTGTCCATCTTGTAACTTTGCTAACTCCATTAACCTCTTCTCATTCTAGCAATATCCTTTGCTTGATCTGTGCCCTTCATTACAGGTACTGCATTACTTTTGTGCATAGTTGCAATACCCTGTATAAGATCGCCTGTGTACTTCATAGGCTCCTTCTTAGTACCATGGCTCATGCTCTCACTATTAAATGTACCTGACTTCATTTGCTGTTCCATAAGACTAGGATACTTTTCTCTATGATCAGCATCTAGTTTTGCTCTCCAATTAGTATCAGGCTGTAATTTTGTAAAAGATCTGTAATCTCTTGGGTCTGGTCTTTTAGATGCCTTACCATAACAATAGTCTATGTACTCTTGTAATGTATCGTATCTCATATGGTGCATATGGTTGCGTTTCATACTTCTATTATGCTCACGCCATCTAAGTTCCAGCTCTTTAAGTTTACCTTTAGTAATCTTAGCCTTATACTTTTTAGTATTGATCGTAGAAAACCTGTTATCTAAATGCATAGTCATACATCTATTATAACAGGTTGTTCGTGTTTGTCAACTATTTAATATTTAATTTAAATACTGATGCAGTAAGTTCGCCGAATGGCTTTGCAATAAAGGCCAATGCTCCAATCATAAAGATTGTACCTATTGTTTCCTTGTCTAAGGTTAATGCTGTTAATACACCTGCTATTGCATATATAACTAATGATATGCCTGCAAATGCACCTATTCCTAATAAAAAATGTTTCATATTTTATACCTATAATATGTAAGATTTATTTCTTACTCTCTAATAATAGCATATCTTGTGTCTTTGTCAACCTTTTTATACTATATATAGTACATTTTGTACTATTGTTGCATAAGTTTTTCAACACAATCTATGAATGATTGTTGTAGTCTGGGTATGTGAACATCGTGCAAATGTTTGAAGTTATAATCTGCAATAGACATCATTTCGCTCCATTCAGTTCTAGTTGGTTTTTGCATTTCATACATAATTCTAGCAACTCTATCTACTCTTTCATTCCTATCAAGCATAGTATCGTATCCCTGATCTATATATTTACTGTAGTCTTTAAACCCTAAGTTCTTATGATGATATTCTAAATGTGTGTAATCATTTATGTTAATGCCAGGTGTGAAATACATAATTTGTTTTAACCATTTTTCAGATATATTTACAAGAGCATTCTCATCGTTACTTGCCCAGTCAGCCATATAGTTTTGATTTGTGTCTACATTTAAATTAAAAAAAGTATCTGCCCACCATTCAGTTTGTACAAACATATCTCGTTCTCTTCCAAACTCTATGTCATTAGGTAATCGTTTAGGTGTAATCTTTTTAAATTGGTTAAGAGCGAATTCTTTATTGTTTATGCCGTGCCATTTTAATTGTTCATAGAAAAATTGAGGATGGTAACTTCCTATATCACACATTGAATATATTAATTTTTCTTCATTGCCTATTAAATCATATACAAAAAGAGAACCTAACATTCTACATCTTTGGAATGTAGTGTGCCCGTTTAAGGACAAAAACAAAGTTTTCTTTCTGTCGTAATCTTGCAATTCTTCTCTATTTAAATAAGGAATAGCACATGGATCACTTTTTAATAGAGGATCATTTGCTGTAAGTATCTTACTAAGGTGTAACCAATCGTTTCTGTAATGTATGCCTGTAACTATCTCACCATCCATTCTAGGACAATTAGTAAAAAATCCTATCTTGTTTATATCGTAACCTAGTTTATCTAAGTAAACTTCCATTGCATTATTTCTTATAGGAAAACTTTCAAATGTATCATCACAGAATATTTTACCTTTGAATTCTTTAAAACAATAATCTAAAATCTCCCAGTCCAATGTTATAAATGTTATCCAGTCCCAAACTATTATTTGGTTTGTATCGTTAAATTCTTTTAAATAATCTAAAGTTCTATAAGGTTCCTTGTCTGCATTTATGTTTATGTATCTATAATCTAAGTGTTTCCATATAAGACTAGAATTGCCTGATGTAAAGACACCATTGTACCCATCGTCTTCCCCCTCATAATGTGTTTGAAAATTTAATTCTCTATCCATTTGAGGTAGCATACTGTTGAACACATCTACAAATCCGTTCCAGAACTCTTTATTAGGTTCTTTTTGACCTTTATAGTTATTGAATAATATTACTGACTGGTCCATTGCTTATAAAATCTATTTACTTCATATTCAACAGGGTAAGGAGGGTATCCTAACTCTGTCCATCTATGACTAAAGGGTAGCATTTTATTAAGGTCACCTTCATCTGAAAAGGGTCTTTCCCAAGCATAGTTTGGATCTCGAAACCATTTTAAATTATGGTATGCTTGGTTATATTCTTCCCATACTATATGGTTATCGGAGTTCCAACTTGATATGTGATGTATTTTATATAAACCTTCTGCTATATGTTCTGGTTCGTTTCCTATCTGTACACAATCTATATTAGGATAATCAAGTAACTTATTATAAAGTTCCATACCACTATCCCTCATTCTACGAGCCAAATCAGCATCATCAAAATGTGTAACTACATAGTTCTCATCGTTTAAAAGTCTATGTTCTAAAATATAGTCAGGACAGAAACTAAATATTTGACCTAGATTATATACTTGTCCAACATCGTATTTGTCCCATTGTTCTCTAGGTTGTTGAGGCCAAAAAGGAATATAATTATTTTCAAGGCCATCTACTAGCAAAGAGTCTAATACTTCTATGTCTAATACTTCAACATCTGCTTGTAATAATATTGCTCTATTAAGTTTAAGTAAACTTGCAGTACGAAATATCCAGTTATATCCTCCTGAACTTCCAATATTATATTCAGATGCATAATAGTAAGAACCTGTGTCCTCACACCATTGTTTTATTTTAGGTTGGTTTCCGTTATCAAGAACTATAAAAGAATAATCTTTATACTTTTCTTTGAATATTTCAGGTGGATTGAAACTTATCCATTCGTTTTGCTCTATGTATGTTAATAGGAAAACTACCTTACTTTTAAGTTCCATAGTCCTTGAGCATCTTCCTTATTTCTAAGGCATGTTGTTCTTCCATACCAATCTGTCCTCTGGCATATTCTTCCAACATAATACTTGCATCTTCTACTTCTTCTAATAGTTCTTTGTATTTCTCTACAGCCGCCATCTCATGATCTAAACTTTCTTGTAGTATTTGCACTACACTATGATCATGCGATTCATCTATATGAGCTATTTTCTGACTAGGATGTCCATCAAAGCCTGTAATATATTCACCTGCTATTAAGGCGTGTTGTAAACTTTCGTTTGCTTGTTCTTGTAGAAAGGCTACAATAGGAATCCTGTTGGGTCCTGTTACCATTAGTGAACTGTGAGCATAACGTACAACTCCAGCCATTTCTAATTCAACTATATCGTTAAGTAATTTACATACTTGTTCTGTATTTAATTCTCTCATTTCTCTCCGTTATAATATTCAAGACGCTCTATGTCATCTTCAGTTGTTTCTTCACCATATTGTATTTCTATAATATGACAAGGCTCTTCAAATTTGTTTACAATTTGATGCCATTCTCCTTTACGAACAATGAATACTTGATCTGTATGTATTGTATAAAATTCATGTATTTCTGGATTGTGTTCTAGTCTGCCATGTTTAACTTCACATTTACCATGACTTACAAACCAAATTTCATCTCTTTTAAAATGCCTTTGATAACTTATGCCCTTCCCAGGTTCTATAATAAGTTCTTTAACCTTAACTGCTGAGTCTTGAAAGAGATTAGAAAACTCTCCCCAAACTCTGCGTTCTGTTGGATACTGCCATTCTTTTAATATCCAACTACTACTATTGGCTTTATTGTTACCGCCTACTCCAAATTTAAATTCGTATCCTTCTACTTCCATTTCAGGAATATTATCTTTACCTCTATCACCTCCATTAGCAAAGATTAGTTTATAGTTTGGATAACCATTTTTAATATGTTTCAATGTTTCACATACGGAACCATCAAGGTCTCCACCAGCAAATACATTATCAACTATATCTATATGCTGTATAATATCAGCACGTTCTTCAAACGGCATAAATGGTCTACCTTTCTTCCTAGTAAGCCATTCGTCGTTATTAAGTATTACAATTAATTTATCGCCAAGTTTTTTGGCTTCTCTGAATAAGTTTAAGTGTCCTGAATGTAGTGGATCAAAGCCTCCGCTTACTACTACAAGTGTAGACTTATGAGTGTCCACGATCTCGCAACCTTCGAATTCGCTCTTGTGCCATCCAGGCTTTTCGTTTTTCTCGTTTACCTTTTAAATGTTTTTGTCCTACTACTGCTGGGGGCATCCATTCTCCCCTCATAATTTGATTATCTATTTCACGTTTAGTTTTCTTTTTAGCCTGATCCTTCATACGTTTACGTTTTACTGAAGGCTTTTCGTAGTATTCTCTTTTGGATACTTCTTTCTGAAAGTCCATTTTTTCTAAAACTTTCTTTAGACGTCTTATTGCACCATTGACATCATCGTTTCTAACTTCTATGTTTCTGCCTTTAAATTTATCTAGGAATTTTTCTTCTCTGCGTGGCTTTCTTTCTTGCCTGTACTGTTTCTTGTGTTTATTAAAAGTCATTAATTCCTCTGTATAATTTAAATTTTGTGTCTATCTCTTCTCCTGCCTCTGTAATTAAAACAGGATTGTATTCGTATTTATATGGATACTTATCTAATCTGATACTTTTTACGCCCATATTATTGAACTCTTCTATTCTATACATTAGATTAGTTACACTATTGTCTATTAAACTTTTAATTGATCTAGCACCTATTTTACTTTTATAACATTTTTCTGCTACAAAATCTAAGTATTCTTCTCCAAATGTTAATTCAATACCGTCTAATTCTAATAAAGATTTTACTTGCTGTAATGTACTATTTTTAATATCTGTTAATAACATTCTTAATTCTTTTTTATCTAGTTGTTCTAATGTAGCAATAACAGGAAGCCTACCAACCAGTTCAGGTATTAGGCCAAAGTTTACTACATCATTATTCATTACTGCATCAAGTAGTTTATTTCTCTCATTTTTATCAACAATTTTACTATTAAAACCTATATTGCTTTTGCGTTTAATTCTTTTTTCAATTATGTCTTCTATACCTACAAAGGCTCCACTTAATATAAACAATATATTTGATGTATCAAACTCCGTATAATCATCTCCAAACTTTTTACTATTTTGTAATTTAATTTTTGTTGTTGTTCCTTCTATTAATCTTAGTAATGCTTGTTGTACACCTTCTCCACTAACATCTCTGGTGTTAGTATTGTTTTCACTACGTCTTGCTTTCTTATCTATTTCATCTATAAAAACTATACCACGTTGAGCTAGTTCTATATCAAAGTCTGATAGTGTAAGTAATCTTTCTAATACACTTTCTACATCCTCGCCTACATATCCTGATTCAGTAAGTGTTGTTGCATCTGCTATAGCAAAAGGAACACCTAGTTTGTTTGCTAATGTTTTTGCAAGTAGTGTTTTACCTGTACCGGTAGAGCCCATTAGCAATATATTAGATTTCTCAACTACTGTATCTTTTATTAATTTACTAATTCGTTTATAATGATTATAAGCATGAACACTCAGTAATTCTTTTGCAGAATGCTGTCCAATAATATACTCATCTAAATAATCTTTAATTTCTTTAGGCTTTGGAATATCTTCATATGATAAAGAATGGATATCTAATTCATCTGGATTCTTTTCTATTATATCGTAACTAATTGAAACACATTCATTGCAAATGTAAACATTAGGTCCAGCAATTAATTTTTCAACTTGATCTCTACCCTTCCCACAAAAATTGCAAGTTAGATTATCATTATTTACTTCGCTCATTTTTTACCTAAATATCTTTTATTAGTGTCTAGTTTGTCTGTCTCTTTAGGTAAAGGCATGGCCCAAAAACCTATCTTCTTTTTAACGTCCTCTTCAGAACTCTTTAGTAACAAATTATATATATCATCTTCAGTTAGATCTTCCTTATTTAATTCGCTCTGTGCCATCAAACGTGCCGCTTCGCGTAAGTCATTACTAGATGCTTTTTCTATAATTTCAGGTTCTTTGGAACTTATATCTTGTATTGTATTTTCTAAGGCCTGTATCTGTTGTATGTAATTTCTTTCTTGCTCACTTGCAAGTGGAACTACTACTTCTTTTATTCTTTCGGGTCCAGGGACTTCCACTCTCCTTTCTGGTCCGGGCACCTTAACTTCAACGATTCGCTCTGGGCCTGGGACTTCCTTTTCGACAATTCGTTCAACCTCCTTGATGACCTCAACCTCCTTTGGGACTTCAACTTCAACGATCTTTTCAACTGGCACCTCCCTTTCAACTACCACTTCTTTAATTACTTCAACCGGAACTTCTACTTCTTTTTCTACTATAACTTCTTTAGGCTTTTTGTCAAGAGCCTTTAATGTTTTTTCATACTTCTTTTCCAATAACAATAAGGCCTTTTCTATTTTGTCCGCTCTTTTTTTTTGGCTGGCACTTTCTGCCATAGCAACTGCGGCGTCTTCTACTGCACTAGGATTATCTGGACCTTTTAATATAGTTTCTTTCTTTGAACCTTTTGGAGGTGTTGGAGGATTTTTAGGACCAGTACTTTCTAAATTAATACCGTACCTTAGTAATGTCTGGTTAGCCGCAATCAATAACATAACTGCCAATGGATCAAATACAAATACGAAAAGTAATATGAATATTCGTATTGCTTTGTCCATCACTGATTGATCTGATGCACCATAGAGTAATTCAGCCACATATTTTATTGGGCCTACTTCTCGCTCTAAGTCTCTTACTTTACTTTCTGCTTCAAACTTTTCGTCTTTTAATACTGCAATGACATCATATATGCCATCTATCTGATTATTAAATTCGTCTATCTTAATTAAGTTATCGTCTTGTGCTGATTGGCTATTGTTTCTTAATCTGTTTATTTCTGCATTAGCATCGTCTATAGTCTTTTGTGCCTGTAGTCTATATGAATCTATATTTGCTTGTTGCTTGTCAATGTCTACTTTGATGTCTGCACGTTGCTGTTCTTGTTGTGCGTATAACTCATTAGCCTGTGCTACATAGTCTATCTTTTCTGTTGTGTCGCCTGTAAATAATCCACCTTCATCTGTGGTTACAATCTCTACACCTTTGTTTCTTAAATCGTTTACTGCTTTATCTAATACTGCTAGTTGGTCTCTAAGTCTATCTATTTGTCCTTGTGCATAATCTATATCGCCTTGCACTCTTTCCCATGCACCATCTCTAATAGTTTCTTGTTGTGATATACTTTCACTTACATCAACACTTCCGCCTATACTAAGGATTCTATCTTCTATGATATCTATTTTATTTTCTTCCCTGGATATCTGTCCGTCTAATCTATCTACCTCTGCAAATGCTACAGCACCATCGCTTGAAACATCAGAAGCCGCTTTGGAAAGATAACCGTAGATACCAGCAGATGTAATTAACATAAGCACAATTACGGCACTACTAAGGTAAGTTTTTAAGGCGAAGGAAGTCTCGTTCCAATAACGATATAACCAACTTGCTGTAAGTAGTTTACCTACTTCCAATACACCAGCCATTATGGCTACACTTAAAGGCATTCCACCAAAGAATATCATAAGTCCAGCGATACTGAACCAAGCGGCCACACCAGCAATTGCCAGAGCAGTGAATAATGTAAGTAGTCCAAACCACATAGTAGTACTATTTATCGTAATTTGGAAGGGGACTAATAGAAAATGAAGGGCAAGTAGATATCACTCTTGCCCTCGCTCTAAACTATTCTTTCATCATCTATCTTTCTTCGTTAGTCTCAGAATTTACGAATCGTATCTTCTGAGTGTCTGCTAATTCACAAGTTGCACTATTGGCATCATGTTCCTTAACAGTAACCTTTTGCACCCAACATCTGCCATTGCTGATATCATTAACAATTTTATCTGCTTGGTCAAAGGCCATTTCAGCAAACCTTTCACATCCTGTTGCGTCAACAACTCTCATGTCAATAAGACCTTTGTCTTGTAACATTTGAACTGTTTCCATTTCAGGATCATCTTTGGCTACTAAGTAAGTATGGTCAAACATTTCTTTTAACCATTCTTTTAGTGGTTTCAAACCACCAAAGTCTACTGCCCAGTTGCGTTCATCTAAATGATCACAACCAAAAGTAAATTCAAATTGTAAAGCATAGCCATGGATTAAGTTACAATGACTATCTGCTCTCCATTGTCTAAAAGCACAACTGTGACCAGTTGCATGTGTGTATGTTTTACCTGAATAAAAACGTTTCATTCTAATACCTCGATATATTGTTCTATTATATACTATATTAAGGTATTGTCAAGTAAAAATACTGGTTACTTTTTCTTTTTTTCCATAATGGCAGTTGCTTTATCAACATCCTTTTGGCTTACAATTCCTTCTCGCAATAATTTTTCTCTGTTTGCCATATGTTTCATTTGGATTTCTTCTTTGCTACCACCAAAGTATGCTACTGCATGTCCTTCTTCAATAAGAATTTCTGTAGCCATTCTCCAAGAATCTGTTGCACCATGGTAAACACTAAAGTCGCCTAGTATTCTACCAAACTTACCTTTCATGTCTTCACCATCTTTATTAATCTGTGTCTTAAGGATAGGACCTGACTTGCCACCTATTAGTTCTTTTAATCTTATTTTACTTGCGTTACCAAAAACTTTTTCTACTTTGTCTGACGTTCTACTTTCTGGTGTATCTATACCCATAAGTCTAACACGTTCATCAGTAAGAACAATCCCAAAACCTAAATCGATATCTACGTCTGCGGTATCTCCGTCCACAACTTTCAAGACTTTACATCTATACTCATACATACTGTTACTCCTCAATAATGTGTGTATTATAACAGTATATATTTATCGTTTTAGTCTATCGTAATCCTCCAGCCTTCTGCTCTTTAAGCCATCTTTTTGGTATTCTTAAAGGCATATTATTAGACTGTTCTTTTGTTTTATTACACATATCTAAAACTTCAGGTGTTGTCATTTTAATTATAGTTTTGTAAACAAGTTTATCATGATGATTTTGATTAAAGTCTTCTGCTTTTAGTCCCATTTGATACCATAGAAAATCTCTATTTGCTATTGGGTTTAAAAGTTTTCTATCATCTATATCCCATCTATCATGTATATCCATATGACACATAAAGTCTACATTCCATTTTGCTTCTAAAATATCTTTAGCATTGTTTACAGGTTCTTTATCTGCAAATCCTCTATCTTTTTTCTGATGGGTATTATAGGAGTTAAGGGTCAATGCTTCTTCAAAACATTCTGCATAATCTAATCCTAGAAATTTATATAATGGTTTAGCCGCATGTGCCTGTGCCACACTTGCCACATCTGCACCAAAGGCAACTAAAACATTTTCACCTATAGGTGGTAGTTGTCTAAATGTGTATTGATATTCTGCACAAAATTTTTGCTGTGGGCCTGCTTTTTCATAATCCAATAGCAAAGGGTAAACTGTATTTTTGTAATTTGTATGTATATTGATAGGTAATTTTTCGTGTAATGCAATAGCATGAATCATACCTGTATCTATTCCGCCTGATACATATAAATCTAATTCACCAAACTCTTCACAGTATTGATGCATTCTTTTTGTCATACTATCTTTTAGTATTGTGGCTACTTCTATATAATCTAAATTATTATCAAGTACAGGCGGTTCGTATCCTTCGTCATAATTTAAAATTTTATGTCCACCGTCTTTATATAGTTCTATATACTTGCCACTTTCAATAGTTTCCCAACCCTTAATTTTACCACAATAATTATTAAACTCAATATGATTGTCAGTCTGGTTAAAAACTCTTTGATACTTATTATCTTTTGGATTAAATTTACCTAGCAGTAACTTACTGCCTTCTATAGTAGGTTTAAATTGATTGTCGTACTCTATAAACCATTGTCCCCAATGTAAAACATTAGGGAACACATCTCTATTTTTTGAGTCGCTCTTTGATATTTTAAATAACATTAATCATTTCTTAATAAGAACGTATGATTACCAATAACAGTTTGAACAGGATAAACTCTACTCCAACTAGGTGTAGATATATTATGGTTATAGTAATGTGTTGAGCCATACGTAGGGTCTCTATACCAAATATCTCTTTCCACCATCTTAATTGCTACTTGTACAGATATCCTCCAGTCTCGCATGTTGGGTTCAATAACACGACCATTACTTTTATAAAATAATTGTGGGTCATCTTTTACACCATCGCAATACCAACTAAACTGACATTGTCCTGGAATAACTATATCAGTATTCCAACTATATTTTTTAGCCTCATATACAACACCACAAACAGTATTAGGATATTTCTTATGATCTACTCTATT
>Ga0206677_10003679_pt1 | contig 12806 bp, 10 predicted proteins | sample M130m12015metaG_FD_155475 | JGI IMG/M metagenome (GOLD analysis project Ga0206677, IMG submission 155475) | Ammonia-oxidizing marine archaeal communities from Monterey Bay, California, United States - M1 30m 12015 | ecosystem: Environmental > Aquatic > Marine > Intertidal zone | place: USA... | reverse complement strand
CCAAAAAGAAGGCCTCTTCCGCAATTGTCCTCCAAAGAAAATTCAAAGAGTACCACAACGCCAAAACAAAAGAATTCACAATCTCATGTAGTTGTTAACATGTGGTTTGCTGCATTCCTCGGGACCTTCATATTCCACTGACTTTAGCGGGGTTTTTTAGTTCATTGGGGAAAAGTAAAAGCAAGTTTATTGCTGTTTTTTTGGCACGATTTTGTAGGAAGGTTGCCGACAGTTTTTAACATTCTCAATGCGTACACACCATTGCGGGTACTCTTCGCAAAAATTAGCCCCATTTGCGGCTTGTTACTGCTTATTTTTGCGTCATGCTGAAAGCGTTATTTAAAAAACTTGTCGGTGACAAGGTCGAAGGTGACTTGCGTGAGATTCAACCCAATGTTGATGCGGTGTTGGATTTTGAAGGAGAATTTGCGCAGTTGCAAGACAACGATTTGAGGTTGCGCACCTTGGAGCTGAAAAGCCGAATTGCGTCACACGTTGCGACACTCGAAGATGAAGTTTCCGCTTTGACGCTCAAAGCGTCTGGTATGGGTGAAGAGGATCTTGAGCAAAAGGAGGGGATTTACGACGCCATCGATGCTCTCCGTGACGACATCAACGAAAAGCTTGAGGAGGTGCTTGAGGAGGTGATGCCGGAGGCCTTTGCTCTGGTCAAAGAAACGGCTCGACGATTGGCTGAATTGAAGGAATTGCGCGTTGAAGCAACACAATGGGATCGAGACATTGCGGCTCGCAGCCCCGGAGTAACCATCGACGGTGATGTTGCTATTTGGCATAACAAATGGTTAGCAGCAGGTTCTGAGGTTGAGTGGAACATGGTGCACTACAACGTGCAGCTTGTGGGCGGCACAGCGTTGCATAGAGGCAAGGTTGCTGAGATGCAAACGGGTGAAGGAAAAACATTGGTGGCGACGTTGCCTGTCTTTTTAAATGCACTCACTGGAAAAGGCGTTCACCTTGTGACAGTCAATGATTATCTCGCTCGTCGTGACTCCGAATGGATGGCGCCTATTTTCGAGTTTCATGGGATGAAAGTGGATTGCATCGACAAGCACCAACCGAACAGTGAAGCTCGTCGTGAGGCTTATCGAGCAGACGTCACCTACGGAACAAACAACGAATTTGGATTTGATTACCTCAGGGACAACATGGCGCAGCGACCGGATCAATTGGTTCAACGCAAGCACCATTACGCCATCGTGGACGAGGTGGATTCGGTTCTCATTGACGAAGCGCGAACGCCTCTGATCATCAGTGGACCAACGCCCAAGGGAGATCAGCAAGAATTTGAGGAATTGAAGCCCAAAGTGGTCAATCTGGTCACGATTCAGCAAAAAGCCGCTCAACGCTTTTTAGCCGATGCCAAACAGCTTTTGATGAAGGACGGTGCTTCAAAGGATGAAGTTGCAGAAGGAGGATTGGCCTTGTTTCGGGCCTATCGGGCACTTCCCAAGTCCAAGGCCTTGATTAAGTTTTTGAGTGCCGAGGGCATGAAGCAGCAATTGCTCAAAACCGAGGGTATTTATTTGCAGGACAATAAGAGGGAGATGCCGAAGGCGGATGCAGAACTCTATTTCGTGATCGACGAAAAACAAAATCAAGTCGAGTTAACGGAAAAAGGAATTGAGTACCTCACCGCCAACATGGAAGATGACAATTTCTTCACGATGCCAGATTTGGCTACGGAATTGGTCTCGATTGACAATGGCTCTGGCGACGAGGAAGCCAAGCTCGAATTGAAAAGCAAATTGATGGCAGACTACGGTGTCAAGAGCGCACGCGTTCACACCATGAATCAATTGCTCAAAGCCTATGCTTTGTTTGAGAAAGATGTGGATTATGTTGTCATGGACAACAAGGTGAAAATTGTGGATGAGCAAACCGGCCGAATCATGGATGGTCGGCGATATTCAGACGGTTTGCACCAGGCCATTGAAGCCAAAGAGAGTGTAAAAGTCGAAGCGGCAACGCAGACTTACGCGACCGTTACGTTGCAAAATTACTTCCGCATGTACCACAAGCTCTCGGGCATGACAGGTACAGCAGAAACGGAGGCAGGTGAATTATGGGACATCTACAAGCTGGATGTTATGGCCATTCCGACGAATCGTCCGATTGCTCGTGACGATCGAGAGGATTTGGTTTACAAAACGAAGCGTGAAAAGTACAATGCGATCATCGAGGATGTGGTGAAGCTGCGTGAGGCAGGCCGCCCAGTTTTGGTCGGAACCACAACAGTAGAGGTGAGTGAATTGCTCTCACGGATGTTGGACATTCGCAAAATTGACCATCAGGTACTCAATGCCAAGTTGCACCAGCGTGAGGCTGAAATTGTGACGGCAGCGGGTATGCCCGGAACCGTGACCATCGCGACCAATATGGCTGGACGTGGAACGGACATCAAGTTGACGGATGACACGAAGTCTGCGGGAGGTTTGGCCATCATCGGAACGGAACGGCACGACAGTCGACGTGTTGATCGTCAATTGCGCGGTCGTGCGGGCCGCCAAGGTGATCCCGGCTCATCACAGTTCTACGTTTCCTTGGAGGATGATCTGATGCGACTGTTTTCTTCGGATCGTGTTTCAAAAATGATGGACCGAATGGGTCACCAGGAGGGTGATGTGATTCAACATTCCATGATCACAAAGTCCATTGAAAGGGCACAGAAGAAAGTTGAAGAAAACAACTTTGGTGTTCGAAAGCGCCTCCTGGAGTATGATGATGTCATGAATGCACAACGCGAAGTGATCTACAAGCGTCGTCGTCATGCATTGCACGGTGACCGATTGCGCACCGACATTGCCAACATGTTCTTCGAACTCATTGAAGGCTCTGTATTGGCTTATCATCCCGGAAAAGAGTTCGAGCCTTTCCGACTTTCCTTACTCAAAGACTTTGGCATTGAGCCTCCTGTCAATGCGGATGATTTTGGAACTCAAGCTCCTGAAGATGTTGCTTTTTCGACCTACCAAGAGGCGGAGCGCGTTTACCGAACGAAGTTGTCGGATTTGGCGGAGCGCGCTCATCCGGTGATTCAAAAGGTGCAAGAAGACCAGTCGAACGACTACCAGCAAATCTTGGTCCCGTTTACAGACGGCCGAAAGACCATGCAAGTTGCCACAAACATCGACGAAAGCGTTGCAACATTGGGAGTGAGTGTGATGGAGAGCCTCGAAAAGGCGGTTGTTTTGGCCATCATCGATCAATACTGGAAGGAGCACCTGCGGGACATGGACGATTTGCGATCCAATGTTCAGCTGGCCCGTTTTGAGCAGAAGGATCCTCTGCTTATCTACAAGTTTGAATCGTATGAGTTGTTTAAGGCCATGGTTCAGCGCATGAATGCGGATGTTGCTTCATTCTTGCTTCGTTGCACGATTCCAACGGGCCAGCAAGGCCAGCAAGTGCAACAGGCGCCACAGCGCCGCACAGCCTTGCCGAACAAAATCAGCCTTTCGAAAGAAGGAGTGCAAAACATTCAAGAGCAGGCGATGTCGCAGTCGCGACAGAACGCAGCTCAGGGTCTTCGACGTGGACAACATGCGCCTGGAACTGCTCTTGCCGGAGCCTCTTCACAGACGGCACCGCCACAGAAACAAATGCCTGTGCGCAGTGACAAAAAATTTGGTCGAAATGACATGGTCACCGTGAGCAGAGGAGATGAGGTCAAAGTGATGAAATTCAAGAAGGCTGAGGCCCTGTTAGAGCAAGGTTGGAGTTTGCAAGGCCCAGCGGACTAGGCCCAGCGGACTAGGATCAGCGGACTAGAAGCAAGGGTTACGGAGCGCTGAGTCAGTTGTGCTGAACGATGTTCAGATGACTTCGTTTACCACTTTGCGAAAATTTGAAGCGGTTGCAGGGGTTGACAAACTGTCTGGTTCGTGGATGAGAAGGTAGAAGCTCGAAACGCCTTTGGACTCGGCTTTGGCAATCCATTCGGCCCAATCTTTCAAACGTTGATCATCCGCCGCATGACCCTCGTAGCCGCCGAATCGCACCAAAATATGGGGAGCTGTGACTTGCATGTGGAGCGCATCCCTTCGACCCGCCGTATCGCTGATGACGGAGCCTACATTAAGTTCGGCCAAACGATGCCAGTGCTCTTGATTTCCAAGGAACCAATCAGGATGCCTGAATTCCACAGTCAAAGGCAATTCCCGGGGCCATTTTTCGAGGTACGTCCAAAATGCATCGGCATGCTTTGGCGCAAAATGGGGAGGCAGTTGAATGAATGATGGACCGAGACGATTACCGAGTGCGAGCAAACCTGCGATGAAGTCATCGGTTGGGCCATCGCAGTTCTTGAACCGCCGAAAGTGCGTGATGATTTGTGGAAACTTGCAGCAAAAGCGAAATTCTTCGGGAGTTGCTTCTCCCCATTCGCGCATTTTTTCAGGGGAATAAATGCGGTAATGCGTTGCATTGAATTCAATGGTGCTGAATTGCTTGCCATAGGCTTCCGGATAAAGTCTGCGCGGTGTTTTTATGGGATAGGTGTTGCCCACCCATTGCGGGATGTTCCATGAGGTGCCGCCGGCATAAACCTCGGCGGAAGTTTTCGAGTCGCGTAATAACCAGGATGTACCAGGCAACGCGAAAAAATCCGATGCTAGGTGATCAATCGAGGGTAATTTTCCAAACTTCATGCAGGTGCAAATATCGCTGCACTGATTTGAAAATCGGAGTCTCGAATGTGACCGCTCTGGATTAATTTGATGCCGCCTCTTCTTTTTTCACCAGATAATACATGCAAGTTGTGACAAAGTTCCTCAGATAGGGAATCTTCGATAACAGCCCGAATTGCACCCTAGGTTTCAAGTTAAACTTGTATTTGTAAATAGGGTTGAAAAGGTAAAGAGTGCGCAAGGCGATGGCGAAATCGTTTTTGCGGATCAATCGCTCAAACCGCTCAATGGATATTCCAGTTTCTTTAATCTCCAATGTGTCTTCAACTGAACGCGGCTTCTCGCCAAATGCGTTTAAAACAGCACGATATAATGGAACAGGCAGCAAATGAAAATAGGGGGTTCGACTCAAAAACTTAGATGCTAAAACTTGCTGGTGTCCGCCAAAAGGCATTTGCCATGGGGGAAATCCGAAAAAAATGTGTCCTCCCGGCTTCAGGAAATCACGCAGTTTGCTGAGAATGGCATCTTGATTGTGAATGTGTTCAATGACATCTTTCAGAACGATAAGATCGAATCGACCATTCAGATCCATTTCAATATGTATATCATAAACATCCTTGTTTACCAACAACGCTTGTCCAGTCTTAATTTCGTTTTGAATAGTTTGTTTGGCTCGGTCTGCTTTTCCGTTCAAGAGCTCGATACCAACTCCCTGACAGCCCCTATCAAGAAAGGCTTTCAATACTCCCCCTTCCCCACATCCAACTTCCAGAACACGCAGCCCCTCATGAATGGGCAGTGATTGTTCGATGAACGGAATGAGATACGCCGTTGCGTTGGCATGTTGATGAGCGATGTATTTCTCACGCTCCTTGTGAAAGTTAAAGGACATAATACATTGGGATTCTAGATAGCCATACGATGAGTTTGGGTATAGGTTTCATAATTGCACCAAAATAGGAGACGGCAGTCAAGCATCGACGGATACGTATTTTGACGTGCTCCATACAAATTTGATTTCATCGGAGGTAGATTTCAATCACATTTTTGTTGTTGATGCTTTCAGCTGATCAAATGCTTCTACCTCGCCACTGCATCCAATGTGGCTTATGGCTCACTGAGCAGGAATATTGGAGAATGGGGTGCGCGGTTTGTGAGAAAAAATGGCCAGATTTACGAGGGAATCCTGGTGAATTGTTGATGCAAGAGCGTTGCATGATGCATCGCATGTGGACTGGTTTTAGACTTCGAGAAAATGCAGCGCTCGAGGGTCAAATACGTGCCTTGAAATACCAGGGAAGACGAAGGCTAGGGCAGCACTGGGGACGATGGGTGGCATCATCAAGCAAAGCTCCAAAATCACCAGGCAACATCACTGTGCTGGTGCCTGTTCCGTTGCACTGGAAAAGGAACTGGAAGCGAGGTTACAACCAAGCTGAATGGATTGCAAAGGGTGTATCGAAGGAATGGAATTTGGCGGTGTATCCGAAGGCCTTAAAACGTCAAACTCATGGTCAGAGCCTCACGAGCCTTTCGAGGAAAAGGCGTCATGATTTGACGGTGTCTGCCTACACCTTAGGTTCCAAATGCCCTCCGCACGGCGCACAGATTGTTCTGGTGGATGACGTGATGACCACGGGCTCCACCTTTCGTGCTTGCGCTGCGGTCTTGGAGTCAGCAAATCACCAAGTCCTTGGGGCGCTCACTCTGGCACTTGCATGAACACGAATGCCACGGGAACTGCGGTATCTTTGTATTAAATCCGACAGGGTTTACCTTACAATGTCCTCGAGTAAAGCACCATACAAAACCTTGATTCCACAGTGTCTGGCATTGTTGAAAGGCGAACCAAGTTTGGTTGCTAATTTGGCGAATGTTTCCGCCGCGTTGAAGCAGTCAAGAGGTTGGCATTGGGTGGGGTTTTACAGGGTAGACGATGCCCGAGACGAATTGGTTCTGGGGCCTTTTCAGGGGCCTGTAGCCTGCACACGACTGCGCAGAGGCAAAGGCGTTTGTGCTGCAGCATGGGAAACGGTTACCCCACAAATTGTGCCCAACGTTCATGAATTCTCGGGGCACGTGGCTTGCAGCAATGCCACCAATTCAGAATTGGTAATTCCGGTTGAAGCAGGTGGCCGTGTCGTAGCTGTTTTGGATATTGATTCAGTTGAATTTGATGCATTTTCAAGGTCGGATGTTGAAGCGTTAAAACCGCTGATTGAAGCAATTGAAGGGTCATGGAATCAATGGGAAGCGTGAAGTTTCGACAGTCTCATATCCACGCACTGAGCGTTTTGTTTTTGTGCTTTTGCAGCTGTGCTCAAATTTCCTCCCCAACAGGAGGCCCGATGGATGAAGACCCGCCTCAGGTTCTATCAATGGAGCCCTCTTCGGATATGGTCAATGTCAGACCTTCAAAATTGAGTATCGCTTTCGATGAGTTTGTGGCCTTGAAAAATCCACAGCAGCAGCTGGTGATTTCGCCGCCAATTTTGACCAAGCCATCTTTTCGAATCCGAGGCAAGTCTGTGGAACTTGAAATGGATCCGGCATTGTATCAGGATTCCACTACGTATGTTTTTTCCTTTGGAAAAGGAATTGTTGATTTACACGAATCCAACCCTGCCGTTGACCTGAAGTGGGCCTTTTCAACGGGACCGACAATTGACTCCCTTGAACTAGCGGGTCAGATCGTAGATCGCACCACGGGAGACGCGAAGGAGGGTCTTCGAATCCTATTGTTTCGAAATCCCTACGAGTTGGACTCCGTTTTGTCAGGCGCTCTGCCTGATGCCGTTGGTGTGACAAATGCTGAAGGAGTGTTTCGGATTGATCATTTGAGTGCAGGCAATTTTTTTCCGTTGGCATTGGACGATGTGAATGCAAATTATGCATGGGATGAGGGCGAATACCTCGCTTTTGACAGTGTGTTGATTGCTTCAGGAGATAGCACGCAGTCAATCTTTCTCGGTTTTCAGCCGCAAGAAGAGGACGGTCTTAAATACATCGAATCGAGTTATGTAGATTCGACGGGAGCAATTCGAATATCGGCCCCATTGCTAGGCGAAGTCGAATCAGAAGAATGGAAGGCTCTATCCCAAGGCGCGGGGATTCGATCGCCATGGGAGCGCACTGCAGATAGTGTTTTTATGTGGATAGACTCCACCTTGATTGAGGATGCTATGGAACTGCAGGTGGTTTGGTCGGGGCGGTCGTTTAACGATACATCAAGCGTGCGGTTGGACCGCAAGTCACCCCGAAAGCGGCCCATGCCGTTGGAAAAACTCCCCCGATCTTCAGTGGCCGAAACCAGCCGTGCTCTGTCATTTGATCGTGCGGTGCAGGTGCAGGATTCGAGCCGTTGGATGCTCATCAGTGATTCGGATACGCTGTCGCTGAGCGATTTCAGTGTCAGCGACGTTCGCGATGGGAATTTGAGCCGTGAGCTGTATTTAAACCACGCCGAATCGGACGGTGCAGAATATCAGTTGGTGGCTTTCCCCAACGCATTCACCAATCCATTTGGTGTTGCGCAAACGGATACCTTGACTTGGTGTTGGAAAGCTCATCCGTCCGATTTCTTTGGTGAGTTGAAAGTGGAGTTGAGCAATCTGCCTGGAGCAGGCTGGTTTATCCTTCAATTGAATAAGAAGCCACCCTTTCGTCTCCAGTGTTCGGCGGATACCGCGTTGGTCTTTGAGCGTTTAATTCCGGGCACTTACAAGCTTGGTTTTGAGTGGGATGTAAATGGTAACGGGGTGTGGGAATTGGGTGATTTGAAGCGTTTTGAAGTTCCTGAGCCTTATTTTTACCCAGCAGAAAATCCTGCAATCCGATCGAATTGGTTGGTTGAATGGTTGTGGGACTTTGCTTCTGACCCAGAAAGTAGTGAGCCAATTGAATGATCTGAACATTAGAGAATGCCATTTAATACCCTGATGATTTTCAAAATAGCCAAGCGAAAACCGAGTGTCCACACGACGTTATTATGCATCTTTTCCATTTTCATGGTGGGCGGAATGGTTCGCGCGCAGCTGCCATACATCGCAACATCACAAAACTATTTCTGTGCGGGCTCTGGAGATGAGGTGACGATGTATTGCAATGTGCTCGCTTTTGATCCAACAACCAATGTGGAAGATTGGTCTTTTTCTTGGCAGCCTGCGGCTGATGTGAGCAATGCTTCCGAGCAAATCGTTACCATTTCACCGGGATCTACCACAGAGTTTTTTGCAACCATGGTAGCTCCTGACGGGACCGTTTTCGAGGACGCCATCACCATTACCGTTTTTCCAGATTTTTCGGTTGATGCTGGATCGGATTTGGCGGTGTGCAGCAGCGTAGCTGAGTACCTGAGTGCGTCAGTGGACATACCTGATGCCGTTGAATGGTCGTGGGAACCTGCCTTGGGGTTGAGCAATGCCAACGTTTCGGGCCCGCAGCTGTTGCAAGAAATCACCCAACTGTATACGGTGACAGCGACCATCGCTGCCTCCACCGCATTCTCATCTGGTAATGCCTGCACAGCGAGTGATCAGATTGAAGTCATTTCGATTTTCCCAAGCATGAGTTTGGGTCCGGACTTGGTGGTTTGCACGGGTGAAGAGGTAACTCTGGATCCGGGCCTGCCTATTAATTATGGTTATGAGTGGTCCGTGGCTGGAGAAACCTTGCCTGTGTTGTCCGTGACCTCTCCAGGAACATTTGGCTTGAATGCCACTTCGCCCGAGGGCTGCGTCCAATCCGATGTGGTTGAGGTTACTTTCACAGAAGGACCAGAATTGGCGTTGCCCGATACCGTATTTGGATGTGAATTTCCAGGCATTGTGCTCGACGCTACACCGTCAAATCCGAATACAGGGCCGTTTCAATACACGTGGTCAACAGGAATGAATGAGGCTTCGGTCACGCTGAATGAAAGCGGCATTTATGAAGTTTTGGTGTCAGATGCAGGAGATTGCACTGCCTCGGAGACAGTTTTGGTTCAAGTCCTTTCCAGTCCAAGTGCATCCCTCCCTGCAGACACCTCGTTTTGTTTTGCTGACTTTCCCGAAGTTTCTTATCAGTTGGCAGTGCCAGCGGGTTTTCCCACTTACGCATGGACGACTGGCGAGCAAGGAAATCTAATCAGCATTGATGAACCAGGGCTCTACGGTGTCGTCGTGACCAACGACTTAGGTTGCAGTAACGAGCAGATGACGTTGGTCCAGGAGTTTTGCTCTGAACCGGCGCTGTTCGTCCCCTCTGCGTTTACACCAGATGGAGATGGTTTGAATGAAACACTCAGAATTGAGGGGAAAAACTTGATTGAATTGGACTTTCGCCTGTACAATCGGTGGGGTTCTTTGGTTTGGCAGGCCGATACCATTGGAGATTATTGGCATGGGCAAGCGCCGGATCGGACGCATTATGTGCAAGATGATTTGTATGTCTGGAAGGCCAAATACCGCCATTACCTCGACGCAAATGGCCAACTGAGCCCCTACACAGAAGCATCAGGTTCTGTTCGGATTCTCCGGTAATTGCATGCGATCAAGACTTGCTGGCCTGCATTGCTTCCACATGTGTTCAAGAGTTGATTTCGAGGAATCGCTTCACGGCCGACAGCGTGCCGAAAACCACCAAGGTGTCAGTTTCCTGGATGACCATCTCAGGCTTCGGGACCCCGATGATGTGCTCTTGACTTTCTTCCGCGGTATTTTCTGATTCAAAAACCCTTCGAATGGTAATCAATCGCAATTCATAACGCGTGGTCAAATCAATGCTTCCGAGTGTTCGGCCAATGCAGTTTTGTGGAGCGTGGATTTCAGCGATTTCATAGTCATCGGGGAGAGCCAAAAATCCGCCAATATTCGGGTGGATTAAACGCTCTGAGACCACACTTGCAACCTCGCTCTCAGGCGTCAGGATTTCCTTTACGCCCAAGCTGGACAAAATCCGTTTTTGGTGATCTCCATTCGATCGAACAATTACCCGTGGGACACTCAAATCCAAGAGGTTGAGCGCGGTCAATATCGTTGCTTCGAAGTTTTCTCCGATGGCAACGACGGCTGCGTCCATGTCCTGAACCCGTTGCGTTTGTAAGGCACGAATGTCTGTAGAATCAAGCGTCACCGCTAACGCAACGTCGTCTTTTATTCCTTCAGAACGGGCTGTGTTGTTGTCAAAAGTGAATACTTCAGCTCCTTTTGAGGCGAGGGAAAGTGCGATTTGTTTTCCGTAACGGCCCATTCCAAAAACGGCAAATCGAGATGATTTCGGCATGATGGATGATTCAGTGGTTGTTTTCGAACTTATTTCGTGGATAGCGCTTTTGTGCAATCCTTCAAAATGACGAGGAAAGCGGCGATGTCTTCAAAGGTATTGTACAATGGGACAGGCGCCATGCGAATGACATTGGGTTCTCGCCAGTCCGAGATGACACCAGCCTCTGTCAATGCTTCAAACAGCGTTTTCCCAAATCCGTGAGCCGCCAATGAAAGCTGGGCCCCTCGTCGCTCCGGATCTTGCGGTGTGATGAGTTCAGCTCGAAACCCCACTTCGGCAGCAACTTCTTGGATGCCGGCTTCCATGTAAGCCGTAAGTCGTTTGCTTTTTTCACGTAACCGATCAATTCGTGCGTCCAAAAACATTGTGAGGGAGCTCGCGTGAACAGCCATGTTCAATACCGGTGCGTTGGACATTTGCCAAGCTTCGGCAGTCTTCATGCTTTCGAATTTCGGCTCCATCAAAAAACGCCGCTGTGCATCATGTCCCCACCAACCATCAAACCTCGGGATATCTTCTCTTGCAACATGCTTTTCGTGGATGAAAGCACCTGCCACAGCACCGGGACCGGAATTGAGGTATTTGTAGGAGCACCAACAAGCGAAATCGACATTCCAGTCGTGCAAGTGCATCGGAACATTGCCCATCGCATGCGCCAAGTCAAATCCGCAATAAGCTCCCGCGGCATGAGCCGCTTTCGTGATCCTTTGCATGTCCATCAGTTGGCCCGTGAAATAATGCACGCCGCCCAACATGACCAATGCCAACTCGTCTGCATGCGCTCGAATGGCCTCTTCAATGTCCTCCTCTTCAATGAAGGTTGCCCCGGAACGGGGAGTGATTTCAATCAGATCTGTTTCAGGATTTCCGCCGTGGAAACGGATTTGACTTGCGAGGGCATATTGATCTGATGGAAATGCCTTGGCTTCGCAAATGATTTTGGTTCGCTTGCCTTTTGGAACATAAAAGCTGACCAAAAGCAAGTGTAAATTTACCGTTAACGCGTTCATAGCCACGACTTCGTTTTGCTTTGCACCCACCAAATGTGCGAGTCCTTCCGCAAGTTTCTCATGGTAGCTGACCCAGGGATTCTGAGCATGGAAGTGCCCTTCAACTCCCCATTGCGCCCAATCGTCGAGTTCTGTCTTGAGCGCTTGATGTGCGGATTTTGGCTGCAATCCCAGGGAGTTTCCGGTGAAGTAAATCACTTCTTTCCCATTGATTACGGGCATGTGGAAGTCAGATCTTCTCGCCGGAACAGGATCATTTTTATCCATAGAACGCGCGTGCTCGATGCTAAATGTATACTTCGGATTGGCCTCCATTGATGCGGGTTTGACGTTTGGATAAAGTTCCAACGAAAAAGTACATTTTTTTGAAATCCTTATAAGAAAAAGATAACAAAGCCTTGAACAATCAGGCTTCCGTCAAGGATGATGCTGTACAACCATTCTCCGCGCCGCGTCCGACCATAGACGACCCAAGGAAGTGCGCACGCCATTGCGATCAATGGGGCTTCACTATTTCCAATCCAAATGAAGAAACCGGCACTCATCACGAAGAGAAGGAGCGAAATGTTCATGGCTCTTGTGTGCCCCATGCTTTGCGGAACGGTTTGCATGCTCTCGGGGTCGATGTTCAGGTCTCGAACGTCAAACGGAATGGTAAGACCGGCAATGAACAGCGATTGTGCAATTGTCCGCAATGCCAAGGAAGTGTCCCAGCCAGAGGCCCCGGACAAAACACTTGGAATCCAAACGGTGGCCAAGCCCCAAGAGATTGCGATGATGGGAAGTTTCATTCGGCTCATGTCGCGCCAACCTCTGGAATGCTTCGAGAATGGATTGGAGGCGTAGCCCAACGAACATATAGCCAACGCGATGAGGGGCG
>Ga0206677_10003676_pt1 | contig 12809 bp, 8 predicted proteins | sample M130m12015metaG_FD_155475 | JGI IMG/M metagenome (GOLD analysis project Ga0206677, IMG submission 155475) | Ammonia-oxidizing marine archaeal communities from Monterey Bay, California, United States - M1 30m 12015 | ecosystem: Environmental > Aquatic > Marine > Intertidal zone | place: USA... | reverse complement strand
TTCGCAACTGCCTGCGCTATACCCATAGGATCACTAAGCCCACTCGCTTCAATAACAATCGCGTCAGGAGTGAGTTCCCTCGCACCTATCTCCGCAAGCGCATACTGCAGATCGCTATTTAGCACACAGCAGGCGCAACCGTTTTCTAATTGGATGGTTTCAGCAGAAGAGGAGCGAATCAGTGCTGCGTCAATGTTGACGGCAGAAATATCATTCACAATGGCCAGTATGTTGTGCTTGGATTCGGTAAGAAGCTTGCACAAAAGTGTCGTTTTCCCAGCACCTAGAAAGCCGCTAAGAACGGTCACTGGGATCTGAGCGCGACCTTGACTTCGTTGCATGGAATGAATCGGTTTATCAAGACTGGCCTCATCAACCGGAGGGCTACCCAGTGTGTATAGCAGCCGTTCCCATGCCATCGACAATGCCTGCTCATCACTCTCAGAACGTGGTCTCGGTATATTATGTTTTAGCGGCATAAAACTCCCCCGCTAAAATAGTGCCGCGAATATTGATGTCCTTGATTTTCATCGGATCCACTTCATAGGGATCATCATCAAGAATGACAAAATCCGCATGTTTTCCTACTTCAATGCTGCCGAGACAATGATCTTGGTTCAAAACAAAAGCAGCATCGATGGTAATGGCACGTAACGCCTGATCCACCGAGATTCTCTCGCCTGGCGCTACGACGGTCGTTCCATCGGCAGCAAGCCTGTTAACTGCAATCCAAGCAGCCGTCAGCGGATGCATCGGCGCAACAACCAGATTATAGTCTGAGTGCAACGCAAAAGTGGCACCACTACGAACCAAAGAACCCAGCCTTGCCGTGGCTTCGGACCGATCTGGACCAAACCCCTGGTCAGCATGTAACTGACTGCGATAATGCACAAAATACGGATTTACGCTCGCCACACCTCCAAGTGCTGCAAGGCGCCGCGCTTGCGCCGGAGTGCTGATACAGTAATGCTCAATCGTGAATCGGTGGTCAAAACGTGGCGAAGCATTTTGCAGGGCAGCCAGAGTGTCAAGTGTCATATCGACCGTTTCATCGCCATTCGCATGAGAATGGATCTGGATACCGTTGTTCCAGAATGGCAGCATACGATCGAACATATCCTGCCAGGGAATCTCGCCAGCGAGACCTTCTTCACCGTCAAGATAGCCGGGGAAGTTCAAGCGCAGTGTCATTGATGGATAAGATCCGTCATTAACATATTTGACACCATGCACTGCCAATCGATCCGTCGATTTTGCGGCCATAGCTTGATAGAAACTAAGGAAATCATCTCCATATCGCTTGCGTAAAGTCGGCTCAAACGGAACCAAAAACATACGTAGTGGCAGCATTCCGTTGGCGATTGCTTCTGCGTGGTCATCCCACTCTGTATCGAATGACTGGATTCCATATATCATATCAGCGGTTGTGGTCACTCCACTATTGACCGCAACCTGCCCCTGCAACGCCAATGCATCCCGACCAAATCCGTTAGCGTAAAGCTGATCCCGCACCGGACGTGATGCAACCGCAGTCGCTGCTGTTTCAATAAACCAACCATTCAAGGAACCATCAGGGTATCGTCCTAACCCGTGAATTCTGCTGTCCACATCAACACCAATCTGATCAATCATCGGCGTATTTGTATAAATAATATGGGGTGCATATGCCATCACCCATATAGGAACTTCGGTCGATATCGCATCCAGCATTTTCCGATCAAGGTGACCACCCTGCATCCCAGGATCATAGCCCCATGCGACCAGAGGATGATTGTCCTCCGAAGTTCCGCTATCGTTACGGCTGTCGACGAGTAATTTAAGACGCGCAATCACCGCATTGCGGTCTGCCAGGCTAGATACCAATCTACCTTGTGGATCGGTCGAATCAATCGGCCCCACATAATTTAAACCCATGTATGTGCCAGACAGGCGCAGGTGAGTATGCGGATCGATGAACCCAGGGAGAATGATGTGATCCTTGAAGGTATCGTCAATTTCATGGGGTATGCGACGCAACCAGGGTTGCAAGGATTCAAGTGTGCCAACAGATACAACCCTGCCCTCTGCGACCGCGACCGCACTCGCATATGGCCGACCTTGATCCATCGTGTGTATTCGGTTTGCCGTCAGTACTTTTAGTTTTTCCATTTGCCATTCCCCATCCGGTTTCACTGGCACAATAGCATCTTTAAATTTAGACCCACTCAAGCATTTATAGGGGCAATTCTAGCACTCCACTGAGCCCTAAATTTGACTGAATATCAGCAACGACCATACATGGCTGTTCTTCGGAATATGTGGTTTATTTCCCTTGTCTTCATTATTGCCCCAGCAGGAGGGTCCATCAGAGTAAACTGATGAATTACGATAAATCAGAGCTTTACTAGCAACGCGCCTCTGTGGTTTTCTTTACACTGAAGGAAGCTCTGACACTATGCACACGTTCATTATTCGCAGAATTTTGGCGTTGTTACCAACGCTGATATTTACGAGCATTATCGTATTTGCCTCAATTCGGCTGATACCCGGTGATGTTATTGATTTGATGTTGGCACAAAACGACATCTCAACCGGCAATGATCGCGCCGTCATTGAAGCCGCCTTAGGTCTCGACAAACCGATCTATATGCAATACTTCTTGTGGGTCGGCGATATCCTGCAGGGAGACCTTGGTAGATCTCTTTGGCAAAACACACCGGTTACTGAACAACTTGCCCTTACGTTACCCATCACTTTTGAGTTAGGTGCCTTGGCACTGATCGTTGCACTTTCTGTTGCGATACCGATCGGTATCTACTCAGCAATGAAGCAAGACACGATGGGGGACTATATCGCGCGCTCTTTTTCACTGTTGATGCTCGCAATCCCGAGTTTTTGGCTAGGAACGCTCGTCATGGTTTTTCCATCGGTCTGGTGGCGCTGGGCGCCACCGCTGCAATACACGCCTTTTCTAGAAGACCCGCTGGCAAACCTTGCACATATGTTCGTACCCGCAGTACTACTTGGGCTTTCATTATCTGCGGTGACCATGCGAATGACGCGCACGATGATGTTAGAAGTACTGCGGCAGGACTACATCAGAACAGCGAGGGCAAAAGGCTTACAGGAAAACATCGTTGTTCTGCGCCATGCATTACGTAATTGTATGATTCCCGTCGTGACCCTGATTGGTCTCCAAGCGCCCCTTCTCATTGGCGGCGCCGTGATTCTCGAGCAGATATTTGTCGTCCCTGGCATGGGATCTTTGCTGCTAGAGGCTGTATTCCAGCGCGACTATCCAGTCGTCACCGGTGTTTTTCTGGTTGTCGGTGTTGCGATCCTGCTTATTAACCTCGTCGTTGATCTCACCTACGGCTTTCTTGACCCCAAGGTGCGGCACTAGATGAGTGAGATGTCTGCACCTTACCAGCAAAAAAGCCGATTTATGGCTTTCCATCAGCGAATGGCGAAATCCAAGCCGCTTGGTGCATTCGGCGGCGCAGTGTTTGCTCTTTTCTTGATTTGTGGCGTCTTCGCCGATCTGTTAGCACCCTACGGTCTGAACGAAACGAATATGCTGGAGCGGCTTCAGTCGCCCTCTTTCTTGCATATACTGGGGACTGATCATCTTGGCAGAGATGTTTTTTCAAGAATACTTTTTGGCGCGCAACTCTCCGTGATCGTTGGTTTTATGGCGGCGGGGCTTGCGACGGTTATCTCTATTGTTTTGGGTGTCGTTACCGGTTATTTCGGTGGCAGGACAGATATGTTGATACAACGTTTTGTTGATGCCTGGATGACCTTTCCCGACCTCGTCTTGTTAATCGTCGTTATCTCGATTGTCGGTCCCGGGGTCACCCAAATTGTCGTCATCCTAGGCTGCCTATATGGTATCGCGGGTTCCCGAATTATTCGAGGTTCAGTGATTGGCATTCGAGAAAACATGTATACCCACGCCGCTCAGTCTATGGGTGCCCGCACGATTCATATCCTCTGGTTTCATATCCTGCCAAACGTGATGCCAATTGTTATTGTGCTATTTACGACACGCGTGGGCGCAGTCATTTTGGCTGAGGCAGGGTTGTCCTTTTTAGGTCTTGGTGTGCCACCACCAGCACCCACCTGGGGTAGCATGTTAAGCGGCACTGGACGCACTTATATGTACCTTGGGCCATGGCTTGCCCTCGCACCAGGTATCTGCCTAACGATGGTTGTGTATGCTATCAACGTCTACGGAGACGCGTTGCGTGACCTATTGGATCCAAGAATGAGAGGCAGTTGAGTATGGCGCGAAGATCCCTCCTACTGAGCGTGTTGGTGGTTTTGTTAATCAACCACACAGCATGGGCGGAAGAGCCACAATATGGTGGTAACCTAAATGTTGGGACTGTCAACGTGACCTTATCGCCTCTTTCATGGGACCCCGCAGACTGGACCTGGAAGAGCAATCACGACACAGGTGTCGTTCGAGAACAGCTGATTTCTGGAGACCTTGAAAAAAGCGTTCGGAAGGGAGGCGAGTATCCATTTATTGCCGATGCCTATCTGCCCACAGATTCCATGCGTGGTGAGTTGGCGGAAAGCTGGGGCTGGGAAAATGATCTCACCCTTGTCATCAAACTGCGTCAGAACGTCATGTTCACTGCCAAACCAGGGGTGATGAAAGCTCGACACCTGGTCGCTGATGATATTGTCTACTCGTATGATCTTATTAACGAAAGTCCAAAGCGAATCCCTACCTACTTTGATCACATCAAACGAGTCTATGCACGCGATGATCATACAGTGGTGTTTGAACTGAGTGAATACAACGCTGAGTGGGCTTACCGTTTTGGGTATGGATATTACTCGGCTATATCACCGCGAGAAATGGAAAAAGTTGATCGTAAAGACTGGCGGACGGTGACAGGCAGTGGTCCATTTGTTCTGGAGAAATACGTTCAGGCTAATGCGCATATCTATAGTAAAAACGACCTCTACTGGGATACTGAGCCACTCAATGGCCAGCAACATCGTTTGCCTTTTGTTGACAAACTAATTTATCGAATCATCAAAGATGAAGCGACTTATCTGACGGCACTGCGCACCGGTCAACTGGATATTCTTGAAGCAATCAGATGGATCGCGGTTGACCACTTGAAAGAATCCACGCCAGAGCTTAACTGGAATCGTTGGTTAGCGACTTCTGGCACGTTCGTTTCACTTCGTGTTGATATTAAACCATTTGATGATATTAGAGTAAGACGCGCGCTCAACCTCGCCATCAACCAACAGGAAATTGTTGATCAGTTCTACGGCGGCCATGCAGAATTGATGGCCTATCCACAGCACCCTGGTTTTGGCGACTACTTTGAACCCTTAAGCGAAATGCCCGGATCCATTCAGGAATTGTTTGCTTACAACCCTCAAAAAGCGCGCGAGCTTTTAGATGAAGCAGGAGTGCCGGAAGGATTCACTTTCAACATGCAGGTCTGTAGCTGCAGCCCGTCAAATATGGACCTGATTCCACTCCTTGAAAGCTATCTTCGAAAGGTTGGTATCAATATCGTCATTCAGCCAATGGAATATGCATCCTTTCTATCGGCGATGACAACCCGCACCCACTCAGCGGGTTATCTGATGAATAGCGGGCATGTGAATCCTATAACTACAATTCGCAAAAGCTTTGTTACCAAACAAACATGGAATCCTTCACAATTCTCTGACCCCGCGTTTGATGAGCAGGTGCGTATTCTGCATCTCACAAGAGACGAAAAAGAACGCGTTAAAATATTACGCCAACTGACGCGCACGATACTCGAAGCGTCGCCCTATATTTGGCTGCCGATCCCCTATGTCCATACAGCGTGGTGGCCATGGGTAAAAAACTATGGTGGAGAACTACGCGTTGGTGCAGTTCGCCCGGGTCCAATCTATGCGCGTATTTGGATTGATCAGCAAATGAAGAAAAAAATGGGGTTTGATTAATGTCGCTGTTGTCCATCAATAATCTTTCAGTCAGTTTTCAAACAGACAGAGGCGTCGTGCAAGCAGTTGACCAAGTATCCTTCGATGTCGATGCAGGCGAGACGCTTGCTATCGTTGGGGAAAGCGGTTCAGGTAAAAGCGTTACTGCGCTTTCAATTCTCCAGCTTCTCGGTGACGCCGGGACCATCAGCGATGGCCAAATTGTCTTCGACGGCCAAAACCTGCTCGACTTGCCAGAAAAAGATATCCGAAATATACGTGGCGATCGAATCGCTATGATTTTTCAGGAACCCATGTCGTCGCTAAACCCGGTACTGACGATCGGCAAACAAGTCGCTGAGCCTATCTGGCTGCACCGAAAAAAAACATGGAATGAAGCACTGGATCAGGCAGAGGAACTCATTAAAAAAGTGTCTATTCCCGATGCAAGACAAAGACTCGATGCTTACCCTCACCAGTTCTCTGGCGGCATGAGACAGCGGGTCATGATTGCTATGGCGCTTGCGTGCGAACCGAAATTAATCATTGCTGATGAACCAACAACGGCTTTGGATGTTACCGTTCAGGCTCAAATATTGTCTTTGCTTAAGAACCTGACTACAGAACTTAATTCTGCACTCATTCTTATCACACATGACCTTGGCGTTGTTGCCCGATACGCCGATCGCGTTGCGGTTATGTATGGCGGCCGGATTGTTGAGTCTGCAACCGCCGCCGAACTATACAAGCATCCAAAGCACCCATATACAGAGGGCCTGATGGCATCGATTCCCACCCTCGACGGTGAACCAGGAAGCAGACTACAAACCATAGAAGGCCAACCGCCCGATCTTCTGCATATGCCTGCAGGATGCGCGTTTCATCCGAGATGCCCCTACGCTGCTGAAATCTGCAAGCACGCCAAACCGTCACTTAAGGAGGTCGAGGCTAATCACTTTCGAGCCTGCGTTGGTTACGAGTCAATTTCATGACAAGCGATAATCATCAAGACAACATCATCGATGTAAAAGATCTAAAAGTTCACTTTCCAGTTACAGAAGGATTGCTAAAGAAAACGGTTGGTTGGAACTATGCTGTAGACGGTGTCTCTTTCAGCGTTCGTCGCGGCGAAACGTTTAGCCTGGTGGGTGAAAGCGGCTGCGGAAAATCAACAACGGCACTCAGCGTACTTCGAATGCAAGACGTGACCGCGGGGAACATTGTCTTCAACGGTCAAGACATCACGCACTTTAGTGCGAATAAATTGCGGCCAATTCGACGCCAAATACAAATGATTTATCAGGACCCTTTCGGCTCGCTTAATCCGCGTATGAAAGTTGGCTCAATCATTGGCGAGCCATTACGCGTCCACGGTCAAGCGAAGGACAAGGTCAAATACCGGACCAGGGTAAAAGAGCTTATGCGGTTAGTCGGGTTACTCGACGACATGGCTGACCGCTACCCACATGAATTCTCTGGAGGTCAGCGCCAGCGGATATGTATCGCAAGAGCGCTGGCGCTTGAACCCGAGCTGATTATTTGTGACGAGCCAGTCTCGGCCCTAGATGTATCGATTCAGGCTCAAGTCATCAACCTATTGATGGATTTGCAAGAACGGCTGGGTCTCACTTATCTTTTTATCGCTCATGATTTGTCTGTGGTTCGGCATATCAGCAATCGGGTCGCGGTAATGTATCTAGGACAAATCGTTGAAGTCGCAGATCGCCAAACGCTTTTTAATGATCCGAAACACCCCTATACGCAAGCGTTGCTAAATGCAGTGCCCGAACCAGACCCCGAACTTGAATCGAGCCGACCTGAGCGCCTGATTATCGGTGAAGTACCTAGTGTGAGAAACCCGCCATCAGGTTGTCGCTTTCATCCTAGGTGCTCAAAAGCCATCGCGCAGTGCAAGATCGATAGACCTGTGCTCAACCTGCACAACCAGAGCCTAATAGCCTGCCATCTATACTGACTCAGTCCAACCCGAGTTTCTTCCTATACCAGTTCAGGTAGGTTCCCATCACTGAAGAAAATGCTTCTGTACTAGAGAGTTCGAGCATGTGTTCGTAGGCCAGCGGATATTCCTCGGGACCATTTTTGCTGATGAGATCCAGCCCCTGGTTATGCAGTGATTCAACGTTGTGACCCTCGCGGAGAAATTGTGCAAAATCGCAAACGTAGCTGATATCGGCAATCGAGAGCTCTCCCCCGACTAGATACCCGTCGCCCTGTTGCAGACAATTTTCTATACCAGACAGATAAAACTCATAGGCGGCTTGCATGCGATTATAGGTTTCCAACGTCAGTTCATTCATGCCAAGCAAGTAAACCTGAGCTTCTCGCGAAAAAACGAGATTGGCATCGAGAAAGCTATCAACTCGAGAGGCGTGATAATCATCTTTACCGTATAGGTTCAAATTAGACGAGCCCGCTCTGGCCACAGCTCGAAGAATGCTGTTTGACTCGAAGATACCGAGCCCGCTGGGACTAAAACCAGCGGGTACTGTACCAAAGGGGTGTTCTTGCAGAAACTGATCAGTTTTATATAGTTCACCAGAGAACCCTCGGCGACTCTGACGGGCGTATGGACTATCGGCCTTATCAGATTCTGATAAGGGCCTAGCGTCGAAATCCCACAACCAGTGAGGCAAGTTAGAAGGCTTGTCACCAAGTAGCTCAATCTCTACCCCGCAGAGCCCGGCCGTGATCAGTGACTTCCAAACTCTTGGATTAGGTAAATAAGAGAATATTCGAAGAACCGAATTACTATTGTCATCGTTACTCAATGTTGATCGCCTTTCTGCTATTTTTTCACTCATCATCAAACCAGATATTCCCTACCCAACAACAGCGTTCCATTGACCCTCTCGTTGGTAATTTAAAGATGTTCTAAGGACGATGATGGATCTGTTCCAAGCCTTCTTCAAATTCTCTTTTTTACACCCTTAGGCAAAGTTTTGCCACAAAGGAAATTCTAATACACATCCGATAGTCTGCACCGTGAGAGCAGACCTGAGGTCTTGAGCAGCGTTATCGATAGTCTTGGTGCAAGCAGCCTAACAGCAACAGAGCTTGTGCTACTCAAAACGAGAACCTCTCCTACGGAACCCCTTGTTGTAAGAAGAGCAGCGGTGCAAGCAATCAGTAAGCAAGCTTCCCACCTGCCCGAAGCAAAGGCTGCGCTCAAGGATTTGATGATTGAGACGACCGACCGTCAATCACTCGAGCACATCATGACAGGACTTTTTGGCGGTTAGTTCATAGGGCCTTTCTACCTTTTGCATCATAAAGCAGGGTATATTGACCTTCGCTCGCCAGAATCAAGAACTGGTCGATGCCAGACATCAGCTTATGAGTGATCTAATCTGAAAATAACTCGTGTAGACTAGAGATAAATGCGGGTCCTGATGATTGCGACAGCTGGATGATTGAGGTCGCCGTGTAATTCTTGGTTTAAAGGGACCAAGCACGGATATAAGAGGGACTCAAACGCATGAAACTGTACCGTCTTCCCATCGGGGTTATTCAGATCGCGGTCATTGGCGTCGTCGCTGTGATCGCTTTCTACTCCGCTCAAGCACCCTCTGAAGAAGAACTCCTTGAAGCCAGCGCTATCGCGATTGCACCTCAGAACGATAATGAAGCAGTCTATGTTTCAGTGGCTAAGTTAAAACCTCAAGATCATTTTGTAGAAGTTAGAGGCACAGGATCCGTTGTCTTGAGAAATTCGATTGACCTCGTGTTGCAGTTAAGTGGTCGCGTTGTCTGGGTTTCTGAAACATTTAGGAAAGGCGGTAGTTTTGAGGCAGGTCAAAACCTTCTGAGGATTGATCCGAAGGACTTTGAGTTGGCGGTTGCTCAGGCTGAGGCAGATCTTCTTGCTGCGGAGTCTAACTACCTACTCGTCAAGGCAGAGAGTGAGGCGGCCATAGCAAACTATGCCATTCTTCATGGGGAAAAGGATGTGCCGCCGCTAGTTGCCAAAACGCCCCAGGTGGAACAGGCAAAGGCTCAGATTGCAGCTGCATCAGCGCGTGAGCAGATCGCGCTGTTGGATTTAATGCGCACAGATTTTTCACTGCCATTTGACGGCAGAGTCGTCGACTCCCAAGCGGAAGTTGGCCAGTTTCTGAATCAAGGCCAAAAGTTTGGCGAAGTCTTTGATGTGGCGTCCATTGAAGCGTTAGTGCCTATTTCGCCGAGGGACCTTTTGAGTTTGAAACCAGCGATAGGCAGGCGGGCCAGCCTAAGCCTGGGCGACTTCCAGTTGCAGGCTACTATCGCTAGAGTGTCACCGACTCTGGATGAGAGAACGCGATTCGCACAGATATACCTGGCTTTAGATAACGCGACCGACGTATACCCTGGCTCGTTTTTTAACGTCGTTGTCGAGGGCCCTCGTCTTGAGAACACGATACTTCTGCCGGAAGCCGCGGAACAGATTAATGAGTCAGTGTGGGTCGTTAGCGATAATAAGCTAAAACGCTCGCAACCCAGGTTCATCAATCGTCAGACTTCAGGGGTGATTGTCGAAAGTTTCGATTCCGGTGACGGGGTGGTGCTCGGCAGAGTACCCGGCGCCAAGGAAGGTATGATGGTGAAGGCTGAGTCTGGCTGATGGAAAAAAACCTGAGTGAATCAAAAGCGCCTGTGATTGGGAGGTTCCAAGAGTACTTTGCGGGTAACCCTGTTGCGGCAAACGTACTGATGTTCGTCATGCTGATCGGAGGTTTCGTCTCCGCCTCGTCCATTACTTCCCAGACGTTCCCTACTTTGGATCTAGGGCAAATAAATATTACGGTCCCGTATCCTGGCGCGACTCCGTCAGAGGTAGAAGAGAGCATCACGCGAAGAATTGAAGAAGCTGTCATAGGGATAGATGGGGTAAAACGCGTCACTTCCCGCGCCTATGAGAATTCCGGCGCGGTCTCCGTGGAACTGAAGGACTCCGTCGACCAGACGAAGGTTAGAGACGATATAGAAACGGCGGTGGAGCGGCTAACTGACTTTCCGCCAAGGCGCGCGGAAGAGCCGGACATTGTCCGCCTGGAAACCGTAGGGGAAGTCATGACCCTCGCAGTGTCTTCGGAGCTGTCGGACTTAGAGCTCAGACAGGGTGCTGAACTCATAGAGCAGGAGTTATTGTCGATACCCTCTGTCTCGCTTGTTTCGTTGTTCGGTGCAAAGGATTACGAAATTTCTATCGAAGTAAAACAAGAGAATCTGCGAAGTTATGGTCTGTCAATAATTGATGTAGCCGGTGCAGTGAGAGATTCTTCGATCAACTTATCATCGGGTGAAATACGCACCAAAGCCGGTGACTTGCTGTTACGTACCAACAAGAAGAGTTACAGCGGTGAAGAGTTCGAGGACATTATTGTTAAGGCGTTACCCAATGGGTCCTTACTCAGATTGAAGGACATTGCTCAGATAAAGGATGGATTTACAGAAGATGAATTGATCCATGAATTCAATGGCAAAAAGAGCCTGTTCCTCAAGATTCAGAAATCAGACTCTGAAGATGCTATCGCTATTGCGCGTGATGTACGTGCACGGCTTGCGGGTTACTCGCCGCCCAGGGGGATAGAAATTGATATCTGGGATGATGCCACCGAGACCACGAAGAATTACCTGAGCATCATGATCCGAAACGGCATACTTGGTTTTATCTTGGTCTTCCTTTTTTTGGTGCTTATGCTGGACTTGCGACTCGCTACCTGGGTCGCCATGGGCGTGCCAATTACGTTTTTCGGCGCGTTTATTTTCTTTGACTTCTTTGGTGTCAATTTCACGTTCTTTACGCTTCTGGCATTGGTGATTGTGCTTGGTATCGTTGTGGACGATGCCGTCGTGGTTGGAGAAAACATCATTGCGGAACAGGAAGCCGGTCTGAAAGGCATTGAAGCGGCGCGCAAGGGCATCAGCGGTGTCGCAGCGCCTGTTACGGTAGGTGTGTTGACGACAATGGCGGCCTTTGCGCCGTTGGCATTTGTCTCGGGGTTTTTGAGCCAGTTCTATCAGGCGGTTCCGATCGTTGTGATAACGGTATTGCTGATGTCGTTAATTGAAGCTTTTTTGATACTGCCGGCCCACTTGACCCACGGTTCCAGTTGGAGTCGTTGGCCCCTGGACAGCATTCAGCAGGCAGTCTCGCAAGGTCTGGCGACATTTCGTGAAAAAGTAGTTATGCCCCAGGTCCAAAACGCTATCCGATACAGAAAAACAACTATCACCGCTTCGATCCTGTTTTTTGCGCTTGCCATGAGCCTAGTGGCGTTCAAAGTTGTGCGGTTCGAATTTCTGCCGAGTATCGAGTCGACGCGTATTTCAGCGAACCTTGCGTTTCCCATAGGAACGCCTTTTGAGGTTACACAGGCAGCTGCAGAAAAGCTGGTTTCAGCAGCGGAGCGCGTGAACGAAAACGCGCAAGGGAGCTCCTTCAAATCGGTCAGCATGACGGTTGGTGGTCAGACCTCAACAGGAGGGGGCCCGTTTGGTGGGGGACGGGTGACCACGGCGAATCACCTTGCTTCGATACAGATTCGTCTTAATCCTGAACCTTTAAGAAAGCTGTCTGCCGATGAGTTAGAGCGTTTATGGCGTAATGAAGTAGGACAAATTCCAGGGGTCGAGAAACTGAACTATGTATCTCAGTTCTTCGGTAATCCATCTGATATCGCTTTTGAACTGACGCATCAGGAGGACGTAATTCTCAGTCAAGCTGTCGAAGAGCTAAAGGCAGTGTACGAAGAGTTTCCAGCGATGTATGAGATCCAGGACTCCAACACACTGGGGAAAAGACAGTATGACATTGAATTGACACCCGCTGGGCTTGCCGCCGGGCTATCGCCGGCCGATGTGGCGATACAGTTAAGACAGAT
>Ga0206677_10003675_pt1 | contig 12811 bp, 7 predicted proteins | sample M130m12015metaG_FD_155475 | JGI IMG/M metagenome (GOLD analysis project Ga0206677, IMG submission 155475) | Ammonia-oxidizing marine archaeal communities from Monterey Bay, California, United States - M1 30m 12015 | ecosystem: Environmental > Aquatic > Marine > Intertidal zone | place: USA... | reverse complement strand
GTATTCTGCTGAGTCAGGCTCTGGCAATAACCTAGTAATGGGTAAAGGTCAAACAGTGCAAGGCAGTGGCTATGCATCTAAAGAACAGATGCTAGCTGATATGAAGAAGCCTGAGTACATGAGCGATCCAGCATTCAGAGCTGCAGTAGAAAGTAAGATTGCCAAATCTAACATCTAAAAGATTCGGCAGCTTCTCCCTCTGCCTCTTTTAGACACAAGTCCTCCCACCTCTCGGGAGGCATGACCACTACTGAGTGGCATTTTCAACCAATAAAGGAATCAAGCTATGTGGACTACTCCAGTTGCAACTGAGATGCGCTTCGGTTTTGAGGTGACTCTTTATATCTATAACAGATAATTCAAGTCCTCCGGTCCTCGGAGGCTACACCACTTTTAAGTGGGTATTTTCACTATAAATCAAATGATTAACACAGCCCTCCGAGGAGGAATAACTTTGTGAAAAGGGAATTTAAATGTGAGATGGTAACTTAATCTTAATATTTAAAAGGAAACGACAACATGTCAGACGCAAACCCAAGTAGACTAGGGTCCATCAACGAAGGAACAGACAAGAAAGCACTATTCTTGAAAGTTTTTTCTGGAGAGGTTCTAGCTAACTTTCAACAAAACAATGTATTCTTAGATAAGACTACAGTAAGAACAATTGCATCAGGAAAATCAAGCCAATTCCCAGCTACAGGTATCGCAACAACTGGTTACCATACGCCGGGCGCTGAAATTCTTGGTGATGAAATCAAACACGCAGAGCGAGTTATCACTATTGATGACCTTCTAACTTCATCAGCATTTATCAGTAACATCGATGAGGCTATGAACCATTATGAAGTTCGCAGCACTTACTCTAGCGAAATTGGCCACCAACTTGCAAAAGTTATGGATGCTAACATCGCTCAAGTAATGGCGTTAACTGCACGTGAAGCAGCAACTATTACAGGTGAAGCAGGTGGTACTACATTAGCTAACGCTGATTACCCAACTGACTCAGCAGTATTAGCAGCAGGCTTATTTGATGCTCAGCAAACTCTAGATGAGAAGAACGTACCGGACAATGACCGTAACGCATTCTTCCTTCCAGCTCAGTACTATCTTTTAGCGCAGAACACTACAGTCATTAACCAATGGTATGACGGTAAAGGTTCTATCTCTGAAGGTACAGTATTGAAGATTGCTGGTCTTCCTATTGTGAAGACAAATGCAATTCCACAAACTAACGTAACTACAGGACCTGAAGCATACAAAGGTGACTTCAGTAAGACAGTCGGCTTAGTAGCGCATAAAGGCTCTACAGGTACAGTTAAGTTAATGGATATGAGCTCAGAAATGGAATATGACATCCGTAGACAAGGCACACTTATGGTAAGTAAGTATGCTGTAGGTCATGGGATTTTACGTCCAGAGGCTGCAGTAGAATTAGCTTCAGCGTAACAAACTTTGGTTCCTCCCTCCGGGGAGGGCCATCTATAAAGGATATTAAATTATGGCACTACCACTAACTATGACGAGCCTATCAGAAATCGAGGCAGTCAACATTATGCTAGGAACGATAAGTGTTGCACCAGTATCCTCCATAGATGACTCAGGCTCTCTTAACGTATCAGTAGCAAAACAAATGCTCTTTGATACATCTCGAGAAGTACAGACCTATCAGTATTATTTTAATACAGATAAAGAGTATCCACTCAAAAGAACTACAGACAATGAAATACCTCTACCAGAGAATGTTTTATATGTATCACCAGATAGAGAATACTGGGCATATAGTGCAACTCCAAGAGGAAACAGGCTTTACAACGGAAAGTCTCACAACTATAAATTTGATAAAGATTTAAAAGGTGATGTTACTTTCTTCTTAAAATGGGACGATCTCCCTCAAGCAGCAAAACAATATATAGCTATTAAAGCTGCACGTAAGTTTCAATTAAGAATGCTACCGGATGATTATACATCCAAGTTCTCTCAACAAGAGGAACTGGAAGCTAAAGCACAACTAGAAGATTACGATGCTATGACAAGACAATACAATCTAGCAGACAGTAACCCGGTATTCAATATATTAAATAGGTGGTAAAGCATGGGTATGATAAACCGAAGTATTCCAAATATGTACAACGGGGTATCGCAACAACCTCCAGCTTTAAGACTACCTTCACAGGCTCAGCTACAAGAAAATGGCCTCTCAAGTGTTGTAGAAGGAATTCGTAAACGACCACCTTCACAGCGTATAGCTAGGCTATCTACTGAGACCGAAGAGAATACTCATGTACATATGGTTAACAGAGATAAGACAAACCAGTATGTTGTAATAATTAAAGACGATGATTTAAAAGTATATGATATTGATGGTACAGAACGTACAGTTACTTTTACTAATGGTAAAGGCTATCTAAACTGTTCCGATGCTAGAACTCAGTTCTCTACAGTAACCGTAGCTGACTATACATTCATAGTTAACAAGACAACCAGAGCAACTAAAGGTACAGGTGTAGGCGCAGGTACTTCTAAAGGAACAGTACAGAACTTTGTAGATCTACCAGACGGCGCAGCTAACGGTGATATCTATGAAGTAGTAGGCGATGATATTAATAACTTTGATAACTACTATGTTAAGAAAGTAGGAACTGTATGGCGAGAAACAACTAAGCCGGGTCAGGTAATTGACTTTAATAACGCTACAATGCCTCATGCATTAATAGATAATGGTGATGATACATTTGAATTTAAACAGATTGCATGGGACGATAGATATGTAGGCGACGACGATTCAGCCTCATTCCCTTCTTTTATAGATAGACGAATTGCAGATGTATTCTTTCATAGGAATAGACTAGGTTTCTTAGCTGACGAGAATGTAATATTCTCTCGAGCTGGAGACTTCTTTAACTTCTTTCCTGAGACTGTAACTAACATCTTAGACTCAGATCCAATTGACGTAGCTGTATCTCATACAAGTGTAGCGACACTTAGACATGCAACTTCTTACAACACTTCATTGATGTTATTTGCTGACCAAGCTCAGTTCCAACTAACAGCTAAAGATACATTAACCCCGAAGACAACAGCTATTAATGCAACTACTGAGTTCACTATTGAGCCAGACGCTAAGCCTGTATCAGCAGGTACTAGTTTATACTTTGGTGTACCTATGGGCAACCATACTGGTATTAAAGAATATGAAGTACAGCCATTAACTTATAATAACGATGCAGCAGATGTAACAGCTCATTGTCCTAACTATATTCCAGACGGTGTATTTAAATTATCTTCTTCAGATATTGAAGATACAGTGATTGCACTATCAACTGAACAGCGAGACACTCTATTTATATATAGATATTACTGGGCCAGTCCTGACGAGAAAGTACAGAGCTCTTGGTCACAATGGAAGTTCTCACAAGGTGATGTTATCTTAAGTTCAGACTTTATTGATAATAGATTATATCTAGTTATTAAAAGACCAGACGGTACTTACTTAGAATATATAGACTTTAGTTATAAATTAGCTACAGGTAATCTAGGCTTTACAGTTCACTTAGATGAGCAACAAACACTAACAGGTACTTATGATGAAGATGCAAATGAAACTATCTTTGACTTAGGTAACCCTATTACCGGAGAAGGTTGGCAAGGTGTGTTAAGTGCTGACTTTGTAGGTAAAGAAGGCGGTACGCTTAACTTAAAAGTAAAGACTTCTAATACATTGTTTGTGTTAGGGGACTGGTCCGACGGTGAAGTTTATGTTGGTAAGCAATATACATTTAAGTATCAGTTAAGTCCGATCTATTATAAAGATTCACAGAAACTATCTGTACCTCACTACAAGCTATCACTTAAGAACATGCATATGTTCTACGATGACTCTGGTTATTTTAAAGTAACAGTTAACCTTAGAGGCTCTGGAGAGTATTACTATACCCTAGACCCAACCTTAGGTGACCCTACGCTAACCATTGGTACAGCAGTTATCTCCCGGGGTAACTTCAGGTTCCCTATTCAGGGCGATGGAGAGACTTCTACTATCACAATCGAGAGTAACTCTATGTTTCCGTGCTCATTAGCCGGAGCAGAGTATGAAGCTCTATCAGTAACTCACAGTAAACATATGACGTATTAAGGGAAAACATGACAGCAAAAGTAATACAAGCAACAGAAGAACATGCGAAACAATTAGCTCCTAATTTAAGACCGCATGAGATGGAAGAAGTATCCGTAGTATCACCTGACAAATCAACCGAAGAAATACTTAAGGACTGCATAGCAATATCAGAAACAGCTTATGCAGTTGTTACAGATGACGATAGCTGTGTAGCTATGTTCGGGGTCTCCGCTGTTAGCGAAGACGCAGGTGTACCTTGGATGTTAGCTTCAGAGCTATTCTTTACTAAATATAAAAAGAGATTTATTAAAGAGACACCAGACTATCTAGATAAATTGTTTGGTAAACGTACGCATCTTTATAACTATGTATCAGTCAAGAACGTACTAAGCCAGCAATGGTTAAAACACTTAGGCTTTACTATCCATAAGGATAAACCAATTACATTTAAAGATGTTGATTTCTATACATTTGAACAGACAAGGAAATAATTATGTGTGAACCAGTTTCAGCTACCGTAGCATCTAACTCAATGATGACTACCTTAGCAGCGCAAACAGCAGCCTCTACAGCAGCGGCCTCTATGTTTACCGCTTCTAACATTATGATGGGACTGAGTATCGCCTCAGGCGCAGCCAGCTTCTTAGGAGGACAACAGCAAGCTCAGGCTTCAGCCGATTCAAACGCTGCAGGCTTAGAAGAATTCTATAAACAAACAGCAGATAAACAAGAAGAGATAAATGAGTCAGCCTCTATTGCTATGACTGAAAGACGTAAGCAAGGCATGATAGACAGAGCAGAAGCAGTTACTGCAGCCGGGGAATCCGGAGCCTTAGGCTTTACATCAAATAGATTAATTGCTGATTCATTCTTCCAGCAAGGTACAGATGTATCTTCTATTGAAATGAATAGAAAGAACTCACTGAAACAAACTCAAAGAGAGAATGATAGTGCGTATGCATCCGCTACTGGTAGAACTAACCAAGCTTATGCAAGTGCGCCCGGCTTAATAGAAACAGGTCTACAAGTAGGTACTGATATCTATGGTACTAAGTCAGCTGTAGAGAGCGGTACTAAAACAGCGGTTAGAAGCCAATACTCAAACTACAACACAGCAAACGTATAAGGAATTAAATTATGGCAGACGAAGCTTTTGACGCCTTTAGTCAGAAAAGAGATACTGGAACTAAGGCTAGAGTAAAAGATACAAAGGTAGTAGAAACATCAACAGACCCCAATCGCTATCGTCTTCCACCTAATAGAAGAGTCCGAGTAGTTGCAGACCAGCTAGATATGACTATAGATCCAGAAAAAGAACAGCTAGCTAAATTGGCTGAAGGGTTAACTAAAGTTAAACCTAAGCTATTTGATAAGTACACTAAGCAAGCAGTTGAAGAAAACTTAGAGCAAGTGGACCTAGGTAAACAAGCAGCAATGACCCAGACCCCGGGTGAGCTAAAGAGACTCCAAGATAAAATAGATAATAAATGGTTCAAGTTTGGTGCTAGTGCTGAAACAGCTTACCAAACAGGTGTGGACCTAAGTGCTAAGCTATCTTTAGATATGAAGGATAGACGTAGAGACGTATCGTATGATGATGCATATGCGGCTTGGTGGCAAGAGAATCAACCGACTAACATTGACTCTCAGTTCTTAAATACGTTTAATGACTCTTTTATGCCTAATGCAAATAAGGTTAAGAACCAAGACGTTAAAAGAGAATATGAACTTAACCGAGCTAATGCTATGGCTAAGTCTACAAGAAATGTAGTAGATACAATTATTGAAGCTCGTAAGGAAGGTCATCATATATTAGCAGCACTAGATGCGCTTAAAGCCAATGAACAAGCAATGTATCACTTTGATAATTCAACATGGAATGAAGTTAAGTTCTATGCAGTTACAGCAGCAGCAGACGAACTAGATGACCCAGCGCTATTAGATGTATTTAATAAATCTACATTTGACCAAGTAACTGGACAAGAGATTCCGGGTATGGCTTATACCGGTGAGTATCAAGTTAAGATACGTAACTATCAAGACAAGCTTATACGTGATAACGAGCGTAGAGATAATCAAGCTAAGACAGATCAAGCTAGATTAGATAACAAGCTTCTTAGAACTGACGCTGAGAAAAAGAAAGATATCAAGATGCATATTGGTGATGATGGGTATATCTCACAATTAAACGGAGACCAAGCAGCCACCATTCGTGCAAGAAGCTATGAGACTCAGAAAGTTTATGACAACGCCATTAAGCGTATGAAGAAGGAAAATAATCAGGACGGTACAGAGAAGTATCCTCTGAATAGTGAAGAAGCTCAGATGAAAATGCGAGAGCTGGCTTATAAAGAAGCTGAAGAGTTTGCTGTAGGTAGAAGCTGGTCTAATGATGTATTGACTAAGCAGAGACAACAGTCAGCCTTGGTAGCTAAGGATAACGAATTCGCACTGTATAGGCTCAGAAAGTCTGACGCAGGTAAAGAGACTTTAATTAAGTTCTATAGATATCAGTCAGCAATAGCTAGAGGTGAAACAGTTCCAGAAGAATTAATAGCAGCACTACCGTTTGACCCTTCTCCAGAACTTAAGAAAGTCGCAATGAAGATTGGTGAGAACGAACATAAGATTGCTACCCTAACAGAAGCTCGTAGAGTGTTGATGGCAGAGAACTTAAATAGACGTCAAGATAACTACACAGCTAGAATTGCAGCTTTAGATGCGCAGATTGCAGATCAAGAAGCACTACGTGCAGGTCTTGTAACTCCAGACGTTGATACTAAAGAGAAGACTGAGGCAGAAGTAAGGGAAGACCTTGAACGAAGTAAAGACGCTGAGTTCCCAGAACTAGAAGAGATGTTTATTAATTCAGAAGGTGGTGTATCCGCCTTTGGACACCAGCACAATCAACTATCTAAGAGATACACAAAGTATAAGAACTCCAAGCAGATGCAGAAGGACCGTGCCTCTGGTGCAAAAGTTAACCCACCTGAAGGATATAAGAGCTGGGATACCTTTAACGAGCATGTAGAAAAAGAACGAGATTACTTTAAGAAATTAAGTGATAGACGTGCTGCCTATAAAGAGAAACAGAAAAAATAATTAAGGATACTTATGAACGAAGAAGATGTAATCCCTACGGGTGATACGGTAGTAGACGCAGAGAATCAGGTACGTACCGCCGAGGTTGATAAAGACATTTGGGAAAATGATGATGTTGACCTAGAGTTTGATGATATGGGTTTTCAACCTGTAGCCACACCTTCGCAACCTATCGTAAAAGGACCTCAAGACTTAGACGCTTATGAGCTTGCTGAAAAGCAAGACGTTACAATGAAGCAGTTTGATAAGCTTGCAAAGGGTGATTATAACGAAGCCTTAGATGCTAGAGATAATACCCGGGTTCAACCTGAGTTTGAAAAGATACAAGCAGCTGAGTTTAGCGAACAGGCAGATAACGAAGTAAGTTATATGGCCGACATAGCTAGAGGTGTAGGTAGTGGGGTTCGTAATGCAGTTCAAGGTGTTATTAATACAGTAGCAGACTTAGCTGACTGGGCAACTGACTTAAGAGACCCAGACTTCTATAGCAACCTTGCTAAAGAATATGAACTACCTGAAGGCTGGGAAACTAGAACAGCTGTTGGTGGTATGGCAGAAACTGTTACACAATTTGTAGCAGGCTTTATACCAGCTATGAGGTTAATGAGAATTATCCAAAGAGGTAAAGCATTAACTGTAGGCCAACAAGCTGCAGCTAGGAAAATCCTAGGACCAACTACAGCCGGGGCTATAACAGACTTTACTGTATGGGACATTCAAGATAAACGTTTGATTGATATGGTAGAAGAACTAGGAGGTTCCGATACTGCTCAAGGCATGGAAGGCTATCTAAATGCAGAAGAAGGCGGTGAGCAATCTTACTTAGATGATATTGAAGAAGGATTAATTAAAGCACTTAAGTACGACAAGAACGATTCTAATATGATGAACCGTTTCCGTCAGGGTGCCGAGGGTGCACTGTTTGGTAAATTACTAGACGGCTTATTCTCAATGGCTAAGATGACTAAGAAAATGAAAACTACTGATAAAGGTAGAGGACAGTTACTAAAAGAACGTGATGACATCATAGCTAAGAAAGACAAAGCTACACCTCAAGAAATAGAAAGAGCTAAAGAGATTGATAATCATCTAGAGAAAAACTATGGTGAGGGTCAAAGTAAAGAGACTCATAAATCTTATAAAGACAGAATGCTAGGTGAAGGCAAGAAAGCTAAGCCTCGTGACCTTAAGATATCTAGTAAGACTAGAGCTAAGGTAAGAAAAGCTATAGAGACAAATAACGAGAAATCAATACCCGGTATCATTGCAGCATCGATTAAAAAGGACTGGAACAGCGCATCTCACGTAGATGACTGGGACGACCTTAACGATATGCTTACTGAGTTAGTAACAGCAAACAAAGAGATAACAGAAACAACAGCAGCTAGTATGAAAAGACAAGCAGCTAAGGCTCTTAAAGATGCTGACCAACTAAAAGAAATGGAAGACTACGTTGAAGGTAGTTATGACCAAGTAGCTTTAGAAGCTAAGGCCGGCATTATTAACCAACTAGCACAACAGGCCTCTATCGAGAACGCTAAGAAGCTTGCAGCAGGTACACTTACTAGAACTGAGTTTGCTACGCTTGAAGCAGAGAATATGATTAAACGAGCATACTTTGCAGAAGGTGGATCTAACTGGGGTAGACAAGGTGTTATCCGTAAGAAAATGCTTAGAGACGGAAGAGCTAATGCAGCTAAAGTTTGGAAGGATGCTAACAAGGCAGCTAAAATAGCTGAAAAGAATCAGCCACCTAAAGTAGGTGATAGAGTAAAACTAGGACCTGACCAGACTGGTAGAAGACCAGAAGGTATCGTAGAAGAAGTAAGTCAGGATGGACAAGTTAAAGTTAAAGTAGCTGAAGATAAATCAGTGCTTTCTAACTTTGATGAACTAGAGAAAGTAGCTAAGAAGGAAGTAGATGGACCAGAGATTGCTCTATCTAGAACAGGCGAAGATATTGTAGAGAAGTATCATATTGAAGATGATGCAGCTAGATTTATTGCTAACCTAGACCCTGAAGGTATCTATCCAACTGACATGTTAGATAGACTAAGTAGACCTAACTGGGGTGATGCAATGATTGAGTTATACGTTAACTCTATCCTATCAACTACCTCTCTTGGTGTTAACATCACATCTAACATTTTCATGATGTTTGCAAGAAGTATGGATACTTTTGCAGCCGGTGCAAATGGTAAAGACGCTACGTTAACTCAGGCGCTATATCAGGCCTATGGTCTATTCAACGGTTTCTCAGATTCATTAAGAATGATGTTTAAGCCAGCTAAAGAGCTAGGACCTCTCGACGCTAAACGTAATCCGTTAGTAGCAGCAGTAAGGTCTTATGGTGAAGACAAAGCTTTATTCTCTCGCTCTAGAGAGTTTGTAAACGAATTCACCCCTGAACAAAGTATTACATCTAAGAACTTAGGTTATCAGAACCCTACATCCACAATGGAAAAGATGATGAATACTATCATTGACGTAGGCGGTAAGGTAGTCCGAGGTCACCCCGGTGGCGTTCGTTCTATGATGGCAACTGACGAGATGTTTAAAGTGATGAACTATAGAGCTCACTTACATAAGACTGCAGCAGAAGCTGCGGAGAAAGCTGGGTACACCTTAGGTCAGCCAGAGTTTGGTAAGTTTGTATCAGACTTTGTAGATAAATCTTTTGCAGCACCTAAGATATCTAAAGGTTCAGATCCTACGATTTATCAGAAAGCGTCCGTATCCGCAATGGATATGTCTCACGAAATGACCTTTACATCCCCTTGGGCAAAACAGGGGTTCTTTGGTCAGGGTGAGAACATGGACAAGATGTATTCGTATATGAGAAGACAACCTTTGTTCTCTCTTATATTCCCGTTTGTTAGACAACCAACTAACAACTTATTATATGTAGCTAGAACTACTCCGGGCCTTAACTTACTCTCAGGTAAATTATCTAGAGCTATGCAAAAAGGTGGAGCAGAAGCAGAAATTGCTGAAGCACAAATTGGTGTAGCCTCATGGATATGGTCTGTACTAGGCCTATATGCTTTAGGTCAAGGTAATTTAACAACAGGTACAGCAACATCCGCTACGTCTACAGCAGCTAATGAGTTCAGAGATATGAACATTGGCGACTACAGTACTATGAATAAAGACGGTGATTTTATTAACTACCGTGGTGCAGAACCTTTCTCACCTAGGCTAGCAATAATGTCTACTATGTTAAATCATTGGTCCTCACTTATGGCCGAACACGGCGCACAGATGACGGACGATGAATTCTTAGAACATGCTGGTGGTATGGCTGCAGTAGGTGGTCTAGGTATCATGAAGCAGATGAAGGATATGTCTTCACTACAAGGTCTATCAAATATTATGAAAATGTTTGATGCTGAGAATCCAGCACCTTTACAGAACTTTATTGTAGGTATTATCTCACCAATGGCTGGTGCTATTAAATACTTCAATGAAAACTATAACGAAGATGATGACCCAAATGTAGATGGTATAGACGGCGGTTTAAATGAATTAATAGATATAGAGAATTATAAATCTAATCCAGATACATTCTTTGAACGCTGGTTAAACAGATATGGCGTTAATACAACTCCAGCTGTAAACATCTTTGGAGACTATAAAGCTAAAGCAACTCCAATGGAAATAGGTGACTTTACTGGTAACGACCCTCTGGGTGTACTAGGTAAGATACCTACAAACATTAGAAGAACTCCGGGCTTTAAGACAAAAGGTCAGAGAGAGATATTACGTCTTAAACAAGCAATGCCTGATAAAGCAGTACTAGGTACTATACCTAGGTCTATTGAAGGCGTTAAGTTATCTGCAGTAGAGAAACATAACTTAATGAAGTTCTTTAAACATACAACTCTAGACGGATTAACGTTTGAGCAACGAATGGTACAGAATATGAGTATGGGAACATACATAGAAGGTTCTAACGAATTCAAAGCTTTAATGATGAAGAAGTCTTGGGAACAGTATATGAAAGTTGCAAAGGCTTCCTTACTTGCTGACACAGAAAGGTACAGTAGAAACGGTAAAAACACTAAAGTTGTCCCGGGACTACTACCTTATAGACGTTCTAAGTCTTTATCTTATGCAGCATCTAGAAAGAAAGCTAGAGATGCTAAGAGACTTGTCGGTGACTTTGGAGAAGTGATAGACGTCAATGAATACTCTATGGATGTAGGTGAAGCTGTAAATGAAAGCGGAGACTACCTAGACGAGTTTTTTAACTAATAATTTAATAAAGGAAATATAAACATGGCAAACTCCTACGTAACCTATAACGGGGATGAAAGTACAACAACATATGCAGTAACGTTTCCGTACCTGTCACAGAATCATGTGTCAGTGTTATTGGACGGAGTTGCCACTACTGAATATGTATGGATGACTGCAAGCACAATACAACTAAATACCGCTTATACAGGCGTTATTAGTATTGTAAGAACAACTCCAACAACACCGTTAGTAGACTTTACTGACGGATCAGTATTAACAGAAGAACAACTAGATACAGCTACGGTTCAATCATTGTATGTAGCTGAGGAAACTCAGGATGCAGTAGACAGTTCACTTGGTAACGCACCGGGTGGAGATGAACTACCTGACGGAACTCCTGACCCAACTCCGGGTGATGGTGTTAACTGGAATGCTAAAGGTAAGAAAGTAATTAATTTAGCAGAAGGGACGAATCCTAATGACGCTATTAACAAAGCGCAGCTAGATGCAGCAGCACCTATTTTAACAGGTGAAGTTGAAAAAGCTAAAGCAGAAGCAGATAGAGCAGAAGCTGAAGCAGACAGAGCAGAAGAGATATCTAAAGACTTAGAAGCAGATATAGCTGGTGCAAATGATGCAGCAGATAATGCTAAGGCTTCTGAACTAGCAGCCAAAGCTTCTGAAGATAACGCTAAAGCGTCAGAGGTTGCAGCAGCTTCTTCTGAAAACGAAGCAGATTTATCTAAAGTCATAGCCGCAGGTTCGGAAGAAAGAGCTAAGACATCTGAAACAAACGCTAGAACCTCTGAAATTAATGCAGCAGGTTCAGCTTCAGATGCAGCTTTTGCAGCAGCGTCAACAGCAGATGATGTAGCAGATGTAAACGCAGCTGTAGATGTAGCTACAGACCAAGCAGCTATTGCAACCAATGCAGCAACTACAGCTACAGCATCTAAAACAGCAGCTAAGGCTTCTGAAGATGCAGCTAAAGCTTCTGAGCTAGCAGCTAAAGCTCATTCAGATAGTATTGATTATGATAGTACATTAGCCGTAGACTCTGCCGCAGCAGCTAAGGTATCCGAAGATAACGCTAAAGTGTCCGAAGATAACGCTAAGGTCTCCGAAGATAACGCTAAAGCGTCTGAACTATTAGCTAAAGGCTATGCTGATGATGCAGCAGATGGAATAGATGGTATCGAGGAAGCACCTGAAGATGGTAAACAATATGCTAGGAAAGATGCAGGATGGTCTGAAGTGGAAGCTAGTGAAGGCGGAGGTGGTCCTACACCTACACCTGAAGCATTAGTGTGGGAAGATAAAATATCTGAACGAACATATGATAAAGACTATACAAAT
>Ga0206677_10003673_pt1 | contig 12819 bp, 10 predicted proteins | sample M130m12015metaG_FD_155475 | JGI IMG/M metagenome (GOLD analysis project Ga0206677, IMG submission 155475) | Ammonia-oxidizing marine archaeal communities from Monterey Bay, California, United States - M1 30m 12015 | ecosystem: Environmental > Aquatic > Marine > Intertidal zone | place: USA... | reverse complement strand
GTTATCTGGGTGACGATGTGCCTGCAGAGACGCTGGCCTGGCAAGACCCGCTCCCGGACCGCGACTACAAGCTGATCAGCGACCGGGATGTTCGCAAGCTGGAAGCTGCTATTGCGGACAGTGGATTGTCGAATACGCAACTGGTGAGCACCGCGTGGGCCTCAGCCTCGACCTATCGCGCCACCGATATGCGTGGCGGTGCCAATGGTGCTCGCATTCGTATTGCGCCTCAAAATCAGTGGGCAATTAATAACCCGGCCGAGTTGGCTGAGGTAATGGCCGTGCTGGCGGACGTGCAGGACGAGTTCAACAGCGGTTTGTCGCGAGGCAAGCGGGTTTCCCTGGCAGACGTCATTGTTCTTGCAGGCAATGTGGGTGTTGAGCGTGCGGCAGACGCCTTTGGTGTGGAGGTCTCCATTCCCTTTAGCCCTGGGCGGGTCGATGCAATCGAGGGGTCGGTAGACGCGGCTTCATGGTCGGTGCTGGAGCCTCGCCATGACGGTTTCCGCAATTACATGGCGGATCTCGGCTTCATGTCGCCCTCGCAAGCCTTGATCGACAAAGCCGATAGGCTGAATCTGACCGTATCGGAAATGACAGTATTGCTGGGTGGGTTGCGTGCTATGAACGCTAACGCCGACGGCAGTGACCGAGGCGTTCTGACGGATCGCCCAGGAGTATTGAGCAATGACTTCTTCGTGAATCTGCTCGATATGAATACTGCATGGGGGCCGTCCCCAGACGCGTATGTCTTTGAGGGCCGTGATCGACAAAGTGGTGATCTGAAATGGACCGCGACAGAGTTCGATCTCGTCTTCGGATCCAATTCGGAACTGCGCGCCGTAGTGGAGTTTTACGCTTTTGACGAAAGTCGGCAGCGCTTTGTCAAAGACTTTGCCAGCGCGTGGACCAAAGTGATGGACGCGGATCGCTTTGATATAGAGGAGTCTGGTAACGTCGTGGTCAGTGTGACACCGTAACTAGGTGTGGCGTGATTAAAAAAACCCCGCAGCTGCGGGGTTTTTTATGAGATGACTTTTTATGCAGTGGCGTTTTATAAAATGACGCTTTATCAAAAGAGACAGTGAGTTGCGCCGCTGGCAGCGTTGCGATTAAAGCGCTCCGCTAAGCAAAGCACTCTGTTAAGTCGTCAGATGATGGTGGTTTGCAGTATGGCTAACGGCGATGCTATGACTCGCGATTAATCTCGACATCAAGGTGCACCGTCGCGGTCAATGAATTAGTGATGAGGCAGCTTTTTTCCGCTTTCTGTAGGACCCGTGTCATGCGCTCTTCTTCCATGTCGCTGGGTACGCTGATCCGAACCGCGAGGTGGATTTCAGTAAATCGGGGTGTCCGATCGATGCGCTCGAGTGTACCGGTAGCCTCGCAGTCAATGGCATGCCAGGTGACGCGAGAAGGGGCTGCAATAGCGCGGAAGGTCAAGATAAAGCAGTCTGCCACAGCGGCAATCAATAGTGCTTCCGGCGACCATTGATCGCCAGGACCACCGAATTCTTTAGGGGCGTCAGTAGCGAGGTTTACCAGTCCATCGCTAGCGACCTGAACCACTGATTGGCTGACATTTGCGGTGGCGAGGCAACGATAATGGTGAGGGAAATCGTGCATGGGTGTCTCGTCAAAAAAAGCGAAGGCTAACATAGGCTGTTCACTTGGCATAAGCCATACGCCATCAGCCATACGCCATCAGTCATGAAAAGCCGCCGCAACTTAAAGTAACGGCATTAGAGGCCCTACACAGTTAACAGTCGCTGTCAGGCAGAAGGGCGATAACCTGGCGTGGACTGACTGTTGTCTAACTGGTCGATAAAGGACCATTCAGTGTGGGCGATAGGCAGTGACTCATTGCCCGGTAATGGGATCGTCGCGCTTTGAACGCCGCCTCGCTGCTTAATAATTTTGACTTGTCGATAGCCTTCAACGTGGATTTTTAGGCTGGCGGGAGAGGGCTGTGCCAATGCTTCCGAGGATCGGAACAGTATGGCTAATGTGCCATGGCTGGCTGCAGCCAACTGAATTTTCCGCAACTCTGCATAACGATAATCAGTAGCGCCAAGCCAAGCAAAGACGGTGCTACAGGTGCTACTGCGCAATGCCTGTTCAACTGACCACAGTAGCTCTTCACGATTGCGCGGGTGCACCAGCATAATTTCTTGCAGATCAATGCCTTCTCCTGCTAGCAGCGGGGCATAAGGCGTGTAGGGAGGATCAATAAAGACTTGCCAGCGCGATTGGCCAGAGAGTTTTTTCATGGTGGGCATGAATACGCCCATCGCATCGAGCCCGCACTGGTCACTAATGACCTCGATACATCCCCCCAGTGGCCACCCACTGTTGTACAGTTGTGCATCGAGCGCGTCAAAACCGGTCGCGATGGCTTGACCCGAATGCGTCCCTGCATTGGCCGACGGTGCGCTGGGGTCCAAAAAAACACGATCCTTCTGGCTCATACCCTGCCAGGTATCGGCGCGGCGAAAAATATCTTCGAGTAGATAATTCATGATGTACTCCCGTTTTAGACTGCTGTTTTTGTTGGTCATTCCTTCGAAAGGAATTGCCGGTCAAAGAGCGGCTGCAACATTACTGTATAAATAAACAGTATTTGAGCATGACAAAAAAAGCAAGTGAGAATTTTTCTGACCGTCGTGAAATGCGACAGGTGCATCGATCAGCTTTGTCGGATGCGCGGTTTCGTCATTACTACCCGGTGAGCTGGTTTTCGAGCCTGGGCGCCTGGTTATTGCGTTTTTTACTGGGCTGGAGTGCTTGGGACCTCACTCATTCCGCGACTTGGGTCGGCATTACGGGCGCCCTCATGTTGGCGCCTGCGCTGCTGTTGTCGCCTTGGTTTGGTATTTTGTCGGACCGTGTCAATCCTCGACAGGGTTTGCGGCTTTCTATGTTGATTCATAGCACCATCGCGCTGGTGGGCGCGATCACGACTTGGCTGGGGTGGTACGACCGCTATGCACTCGCGGGCTTAGCCACCGCCTTGGGTATCGCTACCTCACTGCACTCACCAATGCGTCTTGCCATGGTGCCCTTGCTCGTCCCGCGGGCTGCTTTGCCGAGCGCTGTTGGCTATTCCACCATGTCATTCAACGTTGCACGCATGATCGGGCCCGCCATCGGCGCGGCTTTGGTGGCTCAAACTGAGACCGTCTTTGCTTGGCTGGTGTCTATGCTGCTCTTTATCACTTCATTTGCAGGACTCTCTCGACTCACTGTGGTGCGCGAAGCGGCTCAAGAGGCTCCCAACTCATACTGGACACAGTTGTCTGATGGATTTCGGCACTTGATTCGTCAAATTGATCTGAAGTTACTGCTGCTGTTTACAGCGCTTAATGGAGTGCTGGGTCGCACGATCATTGAACTATTACCGGCACTGTCAGGCCAAGTGCTGAGAGGAGGTTCGTCTGAGCTGGCGATCTTAGTCGCGATGGCGGGCCTGGGCTCTGTAATGGGTGGACTATTGGTGAGCCGCCAGTCAGCCAACTTGGCACGTTTGCTGGGACTGGTTTATGGCGCTATTGCGCTAGCGTGTTTGACGCTGATGAGTTTGCAATGGGTCGCTGGCGTAGTGGCCATGGGCTGTTGGGTATCGTGCTTGAGTACGATGACGACGGTAGCGGGCACGGGATGTCAGACGCTCATTCAGTTGACGGTGAACCCGCGCTTTCGAGGTCGCGTGTTGAGCGTCTGGACGATGATGGCTATGGGGGTCCCTGCAGCGGGCGCGGCGGTCGTGGGTGCCAGCGTCGATGGCTTTGGGTTCGTATGGGTATCGGCTGTGACGGGCACGATCGGGCTGGGTGTCCTCGGATTACTCTATTTTAAACGTTCGGTTTTACTCGCCGGCACGCCAGAGCCTTGAGCCATCACCACGACGAGGGTCTCTATGAGATCCCAAGGGGCGCCTGTTAAAAATCCCTTGCTGCTGCCATCGGCCTGAAAGGTCAATGCTTGCATCTTTGCTAGATCCCGCCCTGAGAGTCGCTTCAGCGCCGACTGAATCAGGGTCTGTCGGCTTCGCCACACACCGCGCTGATTCAGGGCAGTGTTAACCGAAGCGCCCCCGGCGATATCTCGTTTGAGATTGGCGAGCAGTCTCACCTCGCGCGCCAGCGCCCATAGCAATACAGGTGGTTGCACCGCCTCTGACTTGAGCCCCCTCAGTGTTCTGATCGCACCTCGCGCATCACCGGTGAGGGCGACATCGACGAGCCGAAAGGCATCGTAACGTGCGTTATCAGACACGGTATCGGCAATCATATCGGCCGATATGGTCTGCTCGCCGTGCAGCAGCCGCAGTTTTTCAATCTCTTGTGCGGCGGCCAGTAAATTTCCCTCTAAACGTTCTGCCAATAAGGCGATTGCATCAGCATCGGGTTGTAAGCCAGCCGCCTTCATTCGGGCGGCTATCCATCCAGGCAGCTCAGCGGCAGAGACAGGCCATATCGGCACGATGACGCCGGCTTGATCGAGCCCGGTATACCATTTGCTTTTTTGTGACTGCTTATCAATGCGACCACTGACGATGAGTAAGATGTCGTCGGGACTACTGGCTAAAAACTCAGTGAGCGCTTTACTGCCCTCTGCACCCGGTTTGCCATTAGGGAGATCGATTTCGATTAACTTATGCTCAGCGAATAGCGACAGCGCGTTGGAGACATACCCCAGCTCGAGCCAGTCGCTTTTTCCTGAAATGGTAATGCGTTGCCGTTCTTGATAGCCGCCGTCCCGTGCTGCCTGACGAATCGCATCAGTGGCTTCCTGCACAAGCAAGGGCTCATCTCCGGAGACGAGGTAACACGTTGCCAGCCCTTTCTTTAGCTGGCTGCCAAGTTGATTGGGTTTAAGTTGCATTAGCGGTCGAGACTATGTCCAATGCGGCGGACAATCTGTGCGGCAAGATCGCGTCGCATCTCTTCCCGCAGTAACCTTAACTCTTCGGTTTTACCCACAATGTTGCGGGGGTCATTGAGCATTTGTCTAGAGACTGTCGCGCGGGCGTCGGTGGGATCCTGCTCTGTTTGCTCGAACACGAAGTCTACCGATAAGGTGAGCTCTAACTCGGCGGCTCGGGCTTGAGCAGTCAGCGACACGTTGCGCTGAATAAACTGTTCAGTTTGTAAGGTCAGTTGTAACGCCGGATCGACATCGTCGGTCAGTACGGCCCCCGCATTCGAGAGCTCTCGGGATACCTCTCGCGTCAGATCTGATTGGGGTTGCGCGCTGACGAGGCGCAGCTCAAGCCCTTGAAGCCCTATCGACTGGCCACTTGAGCCAGTCCCCTTGAGTTGAAAACCACAGCCGATCAGGCATGAAAAAGCAGCGAGTAAACAGGCCAGCTTGGCTAATCGATAATGTCGGTCAGGTAAAGTCGACATCATTGCGCAACAATGTTTACGAGTTTCTTGGGCACAACCACCACCTTTTTAACGGTTTTGTCGACGAGGAAGCGTTGAACATTCTCTTGGTCCTTTGCCAGGGCTTCGATTTCAGTGCTGTCCGCTGTGGCTGGCACGCTCATTTTACCCCTCACCTTACCATTGACCTGAATCACTATTTCTAACTCGTCACGGTCTAGTGCGCTGTCATCAACGCTCGGCCAGGCTCCTTCCTCGAAAGCGTTTCCAGAGAGCTGCAGCCACAAGTGCTCGCATAAATGCGGCGTAATCGGCCACAGCATTCTTAACACGGCATGAACGCCTTCACCGACGACTGCTCGGTCTTGCTTAGTGTCATGGTGGTGCCGGCCGAGCTCATTGCAAAGTTCCATAACAGCGGCCACCGCCGTATTAAAGGTTTGTCGGCGCCCATAGTCGTCCGTTACCTTAGCAATGGTTTCATGCACTTTTCGCCGCAGATTTTTTTGTCCCGATGTCAGTGCGCCGAGGTCTACCGTGGTGTCATGGAGCCCAACGTCATGCGCTAATCGCCACAGGCGTTTGATGAAGCGGTGCGCGCCCTCAACCCCCGAGTCAGACCACTCAAGCGATTGATCAGGTGGTGCAGCAAACATACTGAAGAGTCTGACCGTATCGGCGCCGTAAGTGTCTATCAGCGGTTGGGGATCAACCGTATTGCCGCGTGATTTCGACATCTTGGCACCGTCTTTGAGCACCATTCCCTGCGTCAGTAGACGCTTGAACGGCTCATCACTCGACACTAGGCCGGCATCGCGCATCAATTTGTGGAAAAAACGCGCATAGAGAAGATGCAAAATGGCGTGTTCAATACCGCCGACATATTGATCTACCGGCAGCCAGTAATTAGCTTGTTCGCTGTCGAGCATTCCCTCCGCATAATCGGGACAGGTAAAGCGAGCGTAATACCAGGAAGATTGCACAAACGTGTCGAAGGTATCCGTTTCACGCTCGCAGGTTTGGTCGTCAAGCGTAAACTTTCGCCACTCGGTATCCGCCTTGATGGGAGAAATCACGCCATCCATGATCACATCCTCCGGCAATAACGACGGAAGGCGGCTCATGGGAATGGGGATGTCTTGGCCGTCGGCGAGGTTGAGCATTGGGATGGGCGTGCCCCAATAGCGCTGCCGCGACACGCCCCAGTCACGCAGCCGAAACTGGGTTGTCACACGACCCATTTCGATGTCTGTCAGGGCCTTGGCGATGCGCTCGAAAGCGCTATCGAAACTGTCGCCGTCAAATTGGCCAGACGCGGTCAACACACCACGCTCTGTGTACGCCGATGCGTGGATATCAGCTGGTGCACCCTCGGCGTCGCAAATCACGACCTTGAGCGGCAGATCATATTTCTTAGCAAATTCCCAATCTCTCTCGTCATGCGCTGGCACCGCCATTACCGCGCCAGATCCGTAATCCATTAAGACGTAGTTCGCGACCCAGACTGGCACGGCTTCCCCGGTTAATGGGTGGCGCGCGCGAAGGCCCGTATCCATGCCCATCTTTTCGGCTTTAACCATATCTGCCTCAGCCACAGAGGACTGTTTGCAGTGATCGACAAACGCCGATAGCGCGGGGTTATGCTCGGCGAGAGACAGCGTTATCGGGTGCTCGGCAGCAAGACTGATATAGGTCACGCCGAACAGCGTGTCCGGTCGCGTGGTGTAGACTTCGATTTTTTCCAAACCGGCAATCGGTGTATCAAGGCCGAACGCCAGCTCTACTCCGCGACTTTTACCAATCCAATTACGTTGCATGGTACGGACGGCCTCGGGCCAGCCATCCAATGTGTCTAGACCCTCGAGGAGTTCTTCGGCGTAAGCGGTGATGCGAATAAACCACTGGGGGATTTCTCGGCGCTCGATAACGGCGCCAGAGCGCCAACCGCGCCCGTCGATGACTTGTTCGTTAGCCAGGACCGTTTGGTCAACGGGGTCCCAGTTAACCGTCGCCATTTTCTTATAAACGAGGCCTTTCTCATGCAACTGTGTGAAGAACCATTGCTCCCACTGATAATAGTCAGGGTCGCAGGTTGCCAGTTCACGATCCCAGTCGTAGGCAAAGCCCAAACGTCTCAGCTGGGTACGCATGTGGTCAATGTTTTCTCTCGTCCACAGCGCTGGCGCCACTTTGTTAGCGACCGCGGCATTCTCTGCGGGTAACCCAAAGGCATCCCAGCCCATTGGCTGGAGCACATTTTTGCCCAACATACGCTGATAACGGGCGATCACATCTGCAATGGTGTAATTGCGAACATGCCCCATGTGTAACTTTCCACTGGGATAGGGAAACATGGCGAGGCAGTAAAACTTCTCTCGCTGGTCGTCTACCTGAACGGCATAACGATTGCTCTGCAACCAGTGATGCTGCAGATCGCGTTCAAGTGACTGTGGCTCGTATTCTTGACTCATGTGTCCTCTAATCGAAAGCAGGTGAAAGGCTATTCGGATCATGACAGTGCGTGCGCGTATACCAGCCCCGCCTGTCTGCAAGCTGGCGCATCAAGTTTACCAGTATTACTGGGGATCTCGTCCTAGTAACAAGCCGATCAACGAGAAAATCAGAATGGGTAGGCTTCCAGAGATGGCATAGGGGGTGTCACCCGAGCGAGGTTGAACCTGCCCGCTGATAACCGCCTTGCTGAATTGGGGCGCGGTGGCGACGATATCACCGTTGGCACTCATAATGGCCGACACACCATCGTTGGTGCCTCGGATGAGGTCACGACTCAGCTCCACTGCCCGGAAGCGTGCCATCTGAAAATGTTGCCAAGGTCCAATGCTATCGCCGAACCAGGTGTCATTACTGATCGTGACCAGTAACTGCGAGTCCTTGCTACTTGCCGCAACAAAATCGGGATAGACCATTTCGTAGCAAATGAAGGGCGCTATCGCGATGTTGCTCATAGTGAGTGGCGCTTGGTTAGGGGGGCCGGGGGTGAACTGCGACATGGGTAGGTCGAAAAAACCAATGATGCCTCTCAACCAGGATTCAAAGGGGATATATTCGCCAAAGGGGACCAGTTTTTGTTTGTGATAGATCCCCGATCCAGCTCCCAACGCCTCGATGCTGTTGTAACGTCCTTTGCTGTCGCGACTGGGGATGCCGGTAATCACGGTGGCGTCATGGGCCACCGCTTGGGAATGAATTGAGGTCAAAAATCGCTGCATCTGATCGCGATAACCGGGTAATGCAGATTCTGGCCAGACAATCAGGTCATGTGTGGCATAGAGTGAATCGGTGGTGGCTGCTAGATCGTTAAGAATGTCCTCTCGGTGTCGCCGGGTCCATTTCTTCGCCAATGGCACTGCGGGTTGCACAATGGCGACTGTAATCGGATCGCCCAATGGTTTTGCCCACGTCACGGTGGTGAGGAGTTGACCGGATAATAGGATGACGCCCGTCACGCCGAGACTGATGACCCAGTGTGCGGTCATGCGAGGGCGACGCAACAGTGTGGCCCAGGCGCAACCCATTGCGACCAACAGCCAGGAGCAGCCATAGACACCCACCAGTGGAGCCCATCCGCTTACGGGAGAGGCTAGGGCACCATAGCCGGCATAACCCCATGGAAATCCTGTCAGTATCCAGCTCCTGAGCCATTCGAATAGCACCCACAAAGAGGCAAACTGAACCACCCGCCAGTAAGCATGCTGACTGGCTAGACGCTTAAAGGCGTAGAGCTGTGCAGCAAAAAATAGCGCGAGCCCACCGCAGAATAAAAGAGTGAAGGAAACCGCCAACCAAACGGGTGTTGCGCCGTAGGTATGGATGCTGACATAAACCCAGGACACGGCAGTACCGAAGAAACCCAAGCCATAGAGATAACCAATACGAAAAGCGGGCTGAGACGGCTGCCATTCAAGCAGCGCGAAAAGCACTCCTGCGCTCATAGGGATTAGAGGCCAAAGGTTGGTCGGTGACAGTCCAAGCGGAAACAGCATGCCCGCTAACAGAGCAAAGCCAGGGACGAGCCTTCTAACAGCAATCACTACTCGCCTGAATCGATATCAGCAACAGACCTTACCCGCAGACTTGAAAGACGACGCTCGTCTGCGCGGATGACGCTGAACTCAAAATGATTGAGCTGTATTGACTGATTTCGACTGGGCAGTTGACCGAATGCATTGACGACAACGCCGCCGATGGTATCGAATTCATCATCGCTGAACTCGGTATCAAAAAAGGCATTAAAGTCATCAATAGCCGTGAGTGCTTCGACAAAAAAGGTGCCGTCGCTCATCGGTCGTATGGGCTTTTTCTCTGCCACATCCGTCTCATCTTCGATTTCTCCGACGATCTCTTCCAGTACATCTTCGATTGTGATCAACCCTGCGATGCCGCCGTATTCGTCGATGACAATGGCCATATGGTTTCGATTTTGCCGAAACTCTCTCAGCAAAACGTTCAGCCGTTTACTCTCTGGCACGGCGATGACTGGGCGCATTAATTGACGCAAAGCGGGCGGCGCGCTATCCCTCTCAACCAGCGGTAACAGGTCCTTCGCGAGTAAAATCCCAATCACATCATCAATACCATCCCCAATAACGGGAAAGCGGGAGTGTCCAGCGTCAATGATTTTCGGCAGTGCCTCTTGCACGCTTTCGTCTGAATCGATGACGATCATTTGCGCTCGTGGGATCATGATGTCACGCACCTGCATGTTCGTGACAAGCAGCGCGCCTTCCATAATTTTGCGCGCGTCCTGATCAATGATCTCGTGCTCTTCGGCTAGAGAAAGAACCTCCTCTAGGTCTGACTTTGTTTGCGGTTCACCGCTGATGAAATGTGTGAGTCGATCCAGCCAAGATCGCTCTTCTACTTCTGGTTTTCGATCATCGTTCACGATTAGGGACTCCCTAACGGTGTTTGGATGTCATAGGGGTTTGCATAACCGAGGCGGGCCAGTGCGCTGATTTCTAATTGTTCCATCGTCTCTGCCTCAGCGGCCGTTTGATGGTCATAGCCCAGAAGATGCAGTACGCCATGCATCACTAGGTGGGCCCAATGGGCATTGGCTTGCTTCTCTTGTGTTTGAGCTTCTTCGATAACCAGTGGCGCGCAGATCACGAGATCTCCCAGTAACCCAGAGTTGGTTTCGGGCGGCGGTGTGGCTGGAAAAGACAACACATTAGTCGCTCCAGTCTTGGCACGGTAGGTCTCATTAAACTGGGCTGCCTCGTCAGTATCGGTAATTCGGATGGAGAGTTCCGGCGATGGTGACAAGCTGCGGTTAGCGGTTTCAAGCGCTTGTGTCACCCAGAGCTGTATCGCAGCATCCTCAGGCGTTGGGATGAGCGTTGCGCGTTCCACGGCCATCAGCAGATTCACGCTTGATTCCCCCTCGAGTGGTCGTTCGCTTGCTCATGGGCTTCATATGCACTGACTACGCGCTGCACGACGGGATGACGGACGACATCTTTGATCCCAAATTGGGTAAAGGCAATGCCCTCGACGTTTTCCAACACCTGCGCCGCATGCGTTAGCCCGCTCTGTGTGCCTCGAGGAAGGTCAATCTGGCTGGTGTCGCCCGTTACCACCGCCGTTGATCCGAATCCAATACGCGTCAAAAACATTTTCATTTGCTCGCGCGTCGTGTTCTGGGCCTCGTCTAGAATGATAAAGGCGTGATTCAGGGTTCGGCCCCGCATAAATGCCAGCGGTGCCACCTCGATGATATGGCGCTCGATGTACTTGCTCACTGTCTCGAATCCGAGCATTTCATAAAGCGCATCGTAGAGTGGCCTGAGGTAAGGATCGACTTTTTGTGACAGGTCGCCGGGCAAGAAACCAAGACGCTCTCCCGCTTCGACGGCGGGGCGGACGAGCAAAATGCGTTTCACTTGTTCATTGAGCAGCGCTCGTACAGCGCAAGCGACCGCAAGGTACGTTTTACCTGTTCCAGCCGGGCCGATGCCAAAGTTAATGTCGTGATGATTAATGGCTGCCACGTAACTGCGCTGATTCTGGCCTCTCGGTCGCACTGAGAGCCGTTTCGTGCGGATGAGACTGGTCGTCTCAATACTGGCATCCGGCGTCTCAGTCTCGTTGAGCATTTCCAAGTCGGCGTCCTGTAATCGCAGATGAATACTATCGGGGCTGAGCTGTATGCCATTGGTAACGTCAGCGTAGAGTGCTGTGAGTAACGCGGCGCCCATTTTGCAGCGAGACTCGCTACCGCGGAGCTCAAAGGTGTTACCGCGGTTATGAATCGTGATGCCCAAACGATTTTCGATTTGGCGCAAATGGGTATCCAGTTGCCCACACAGGGCCGCCAGATGACGCGCATCATTGGGTTCGAGGGAAAAAGTAGTCGGGGGCGTCACATCCGAAGACGTGTCTTCGGCTGACAAAAGATGGGTGTCCAACGGTTTTCAAGCCGCCTTATTCACTATGGGTAACGAACGATACTCGCCCTGTGGGCGGAGTCAACTCCCCCTGTGACCTTTAAGTGGCCTCGGGCAGATGGCCGAGCAATGAATTGCGATAGGCCGCTGTGATGTCCACTTCGATAAAGTCGCCAATTAAGGTCGTGTCGTCACAGGCAAAGTTGACCACCCGATTGTTTTCTGTGCGTCCGGAAAGTTGCCCCGGATCGCGTTTGGCGTGACCAGTGATTAATATTTTTTGTCGGGTGCCCACCATGTTGTCCGCAATGTGCTGTGCTTGTTGCGCAATGCGTGCCTGTAAAATGTGCAGACGCTTTTTCTTCTCTTCTTCAGACGTGTTGTCGGGTAATTCCGCCGCCGGTGTGCCAGGTCGAGCGCTATAGATAAAGCTAAACGAACTATCAAAGCCCACTTCTTCGATGAGTCGCATGGTGGCGGCGAAGTCTTCTTCTGTTTCACCGGGAAACCCGATGATGAAATCTGACGAGAGCGACAGGTTGGGCCGGATTTTGCGCAAGGAACGGATAATGGCCTTGTATTCGATTGCCGTATGGCCTCGCTTCATGGCCATTAAAATACGATCAGAACCCGTTTGCACGGGTAAATGCAAATGATCGACTAAAGCAGGGATCTCTGCGTAACAGGCCACAATTGCCTCAGAAAATTCCATGGGATGAGAGGTGGTATAGCGAATGCGGTCAATTCCCGGGACCAGATTCACCAAGTGGAGTAACTCCGCAAAATCCACGATGTCGCCAAGGTGATTCAGTCCTCTGAAGGCGTTCACATTCTGGCCCAGCAAATTGACTTCTCTAACGCCTCGACTCGCCAAACTGGCCACTTCCGCAATGACGTCATCAACGGGCCGTGAGACTTCTTCTCCGCGGGTGTAAGGCACGACGCAAAAGGTGCAGTATTTGCTGCACCCCTCCATGATGGAGACAAACGCGGTGGGTCCCTCCACGCTGGGTTCAGGAAGG
>Ga0206677_10003668_pt1 | contig 12828 bp, 9 predicted proteins | sample M130m12015metaG_FD_155475 | JGI IMG/M metagenome (GOLD analysis project Ga0206677, IMG submission 155475) | Ammonia-oxidizing marine archaeal communities from Monterey Bay, California, United States - M1 30m 12015 | ecosystem: Environmental > Aquatic > Marine > Intertidal zone | place: USA... | reverse complement strand
AGATTATAGGAAAAAACAATGGCAGCAATTATTACTGAACATTTCAGGCAACACAATGCAGAACAATTCTTTGAGTCGTTCTCTGAGGCAGCGCCAACAAGATATTACCTTTTTATTGGTAAGAGTACTCCATTTACACTATCTACTTCTGGTGGTTCGGATAACTCACCACCAGTTCCAAATGATGATGTAACTACGGAACATTATAAATGGGATTCTATGCTTGCTGCCAAATTAATCTCATCTTCGGATGTTTCATACGTTATTCCAAGACGGAACTGGACTAACAACACACGATATGACATGTATGAACATGACATTAGTTCAACCAATCCAACAACAAGTAATGTAACAAACCTGTATGCTAGTACATTTTACTTTATGACTTCTGACTATAGAGTCTATAAAGTACTTGACAATGGTGGTGGTGCTGTGTATAGTGGTAGTGAACCTACCTCTGAAACTTCAACTCCTTTTGAGTTGGGTGGATACAGACTACAATACATGTATAAGATTACAACTTCAGAAGTTACTAAGTTTTTAACATCAGATTTTATTCCAGTAAGTACTGATGCAACTGTATCAGGTGATGCCGTAGATGGTGCTTTGGATGTTGTAAGAATAACCGCTGGTTCTGGATATACAGATGGAACTTATTATTCCCCAATAGATGGCGATGGTGCAAATGGTATCGTCAAGATTGTAGTATCAGGAAATTCAATCGCAGCTCAAGGTTCATCAGGAACAAACATATATGCGGGCGGAACAGGATATAGATTTGCTACTGTAGATTTAGGAAATGTTTTCAGTGATACTGGACTAAGCAGTGCTGCAAACATTGGTAGTGGTTCTGGTGGTGCAGTAGAACCAATTATTTCACCAAAGGGTGGACATGGTAAAGATGCAGTACATGAACTTGGTGCTCACTTTGTGATGACTAATATCAAACTAGAACAGAATGAAGGTTCAGATTTTACAATCGCAAATGACTTTAGAGAAGTTGGTATCATCAAAGACCCATTTAACTTTGGTACAACAACAGTTTCTACTGTTTCTACAGCGAGACAAACATTTAGTGTTACACTTACAGGTGCGCCAACTAAACCATATGAGATTGATGAAAAGATTACTCAGTCAACAACTGGTGCAATAGGTAAGGTTGTTGAGTTTGATGCTTCAAACAATATTATCTATTATCAACAGGAAAGATATGCAAACTATGGTATAGCTGCAAACGGAAATGTTATTGCATTTAGTGGTTCTAATGTTATTACAGGTGGCACTAGTGGTGCTGTTGGTACTGCAAGTTCATATGCAAATCCAGAACTACAACCAGACAGTGGGAAGGTTATCTATATAGAGAATAGACGCCCAATCTCTCGTGCGTCTGACCAAACAGAAGATATTAAAATCGTAGTGGAATTCTAAACAATGGAAAATACAAATCTTAATGTAGCCCCGTATTATGATGATTTTGCAGAAGACAAAAACTTTCATAGGGTACTCTTTCGGCCTGGATTTTCAGTCCAAGCAAGAGAGTTAACTCAACTACAGACAATCTTACAAAACCAAGTTGAAAGACATGGTAGACATATGTTCAAAGAAGGAACTGTTGTCATCCCTGGCGCAACTGGTTTTACTAATGAGTATTACGCAGTTAAGTTGCAAGGACTTCTAGAGACAACAGAAGTTTCTAGTTACATTCAAGATTTTGTTGGTAAAAAGATTACTGGTTCTGCCAGTGGTGTTGTTGCAGAAGTTGTACAAGCAGTTGCTTCAACTACAACTGACCCTATTACTCTATACGTTAAGTATGTTGCAACAGGTACAGACAATGTAACAACTGTATTTAATAACGGAGAGAAAATATCTGCCGATGGTACAGTAGGTGCATTCGCTTCTGGTATCGACTCTGCACAACTAGAAGCTTCAAATGCAACTGCTATTGGTTCTTCTGCAAACATTCAAGAAGGTGTTTACTTTATTCGTGGACACTTTGTCAAAGTTTCAGAACAAAGAATTATTCTAGACAAGTATACTAACTCTCCATCATATCGTGTTGGTTTGACAGTTACAGAAACTTTAGAAACTCCAGAAGAAGACACATCTCTTTTAGACAACGCACAAGGTTCTTCAAACGTAAACGCTAAAGGCGCACACAGATTAAAGATTTCTTTGACTCTTGCAAAACTTGCTTTAGATTCAATAGAAGATGAAAACTTCATCGAACTGCTTAGAACTGACTCTGGTGTTGTACAAGAAAAAGTACGCAATACAGAATACTCAGTTCTTGGTGATACACTTGCTAGAAGAACATACGACTTATACGGTGACTTCACTGTAAATAAATTCGATGTAGAAAAATTAGAAAACCTAGACGATGGTTTGAATGATGGTGTATACTCTTCTGGTGAAACTACAGATGGTGGTAACACAGCTTCTGATGATTTATTTACTACACAAATTTCGCCAGGCAAAGCATATGTTCGTGGTTATGAGATTGAAACAATTGTTCCAACATATGTTGACGTAGAAAAACCTAGAACATTCAATTCCTTTAATGGTGCTGTTACTCCTGTTGAGGTTGGTAACTATGCAATCATTGATAACATTCATGGACAACCAGAAATCACTCCAGAAATATCTGGTTCGATTAGTAAACCTTATCGTGACATTCAGTTGTTCGATACACAAAATACAAGTGGTGGTAGTTCTAATGGTACTAAGATTGGTGTAGCTCGTGCTCGTGCAATTGAACATCATGCAAACCAAACTGCTGGTACTGTTGATGTTATGGATGCTACTGCTCAATTTAAACTTTATATGTTTGACTTGAGAATGTTTACTAAGATCACACTGAGTGGAACACCAGCTGGTGCCGCCGCTGGTGGTATGGTTACAGGCGCAAAGATTACAGGCGCAAATTCTAATGCATATGGTTATGTACATTCTGATAGTTCTGGAACAGGACTTGTTCTCACAACAGTAGTTGGTAACTTCCAAACTGGTGAGAAATTAATATCTACTAGTTCTAGTGCTGCCGATGAGTTTATGGAAACTTCTGGTAGTCCAGGCACTGATATTACTGTTTCTGCAATTTCAAGTTTTAATTTTGATGCAGTTAAACAAGTATACATGGATAGTACTGCTGGTGCATCTGAAGACTTTACTGCTGACCTTGTTTTAAGTGATTCGTTCACAGTTAATGGTACTATTACTATTGCTAATGGTGATAAAGATGCTGTTGGTGGTTTCCAATCAGACTTTGCAAACGATGTAAGAGTTGGTGATATTGTTTCTCTTCCTACTGGTACTAACGGCGCTTTACAAACTAGAAGAGTTGATTCTATATCTGGCCAGACTTTAGATTTAAGTTCTGATGTCACTACAGCTGTAACATCTGTTCAGATGAAAAGACTTAGGGCTAAACTTGTAGATCAAAATAAGAACGTACTTCTTAGAAAACTTCAAAAAGATACAATTAAAACTCTGAAGACTACTGCAAACAATTTCATTACAGATTCTTCTATAACTATTCGTAAGACTTTTGTGGGTACAACATCAAGTGCTGGTGTTGTTACATTTACATCTATTGGTGCAAATGAAACTTTTAATTCTGTAGAAAATGAAGATTATAATTTAGTCGTAACAGCTACTGGTGCTGGTTCAGCTGCCAATGGTGATGTTATTAACCTTAGTTCAGATGAAGTGACTGTTGTAAATTCATCTACTTCTTTAAGTATTACTTCTACATCACTCTTAGGAAACGCTGCAACGGTTAGACTAGTTGCAACTATGACTAAGACTGTTGCAACAGAAAAGACTAAAGTTAGAAACAGAAATTCTATGGTTATCATAGATAACAATGGTGTGGGTGGTGCTGCAGAGTTTGGTACTTCTGCACATCAAAAAGAACTTTCTCTTGGATATGCAGACGTTCATAAACTACAGGCGGTATTCGAATCTCCAGATGCATCTACAGACCCAAGACTTCCTCAGTGGACTCTTACTGGTTCTACTGGTGTGTTTACTCAAGGTGAGATTGTTACTGGACAGACTTCTGGTGCTAAGGCATTTGTAATCAACCCACAATCTCCAATGACATTTGTTCCAATCAGAGATGCAGTGTTTGATGCTAATGAACAAATTTTAGGTTTAGAGAGTGGTGAGACTGCAACATTAGAAACTTTCTCTGCCGGTGATAAACTTATTACAAACCACTTTACATTAGATAGTGGACAAAGAGATAACTTCTATGATATTGGTAGACTTGTAAGAAATGGTTCTTCACCAGCTCCTACTGGTAAGTTGCTTGCTGTGTTTGATTACTTTACACATAGTACTGGTGACTTCTTTACAGTAGATTCGTATTCTACTATTCCATATAAAGATATTCCAACATATTCTGCTACTCGTGTTGACCCAGAGGTTGCTCAACCTAGTGGTGAGTATGACTTGCGTGATACAGTAGACTTTAGGCCTCGTATTGCAGATGCAACTATGTCCTCTACTAATGTTACGTTAACAAGTCCTGCTCAATTATATACTGCTGATAAAGTTACTGGTGTGTCCTTCTCGTTTGAGAGTAGAGACTTCTCTGGTGCTGGTGGTTCTACTACTAACATTCCAAAAGATGGTTCAAACTTTGGTTATGATTTTGAGTTCTATCTTCCTAGAATAGATGCTTTGTATCTTACTTCTAATGGACAATTCATTGTATCAAAAGGTACTCCTTCTGAGAATCCATCTGACGCTCCAGTTATTCAAGATGCAATGTTAATTGCAGAACTTGCTTTAAATGCTTATATTATAAGTTTAGATGATATTCAGTTAATCGTAAAAGACAATCCAAAATATTCAATGTCAGATATTGCTAAGTTGGAAAGTCGTATTGATAACATGGAATACTATACGGTATTGAACCTTCTAGAACAACAAGCAGAATCATTACAGATTCAAGATGCAAATGGATTTGATAGATTCAAATCTGGTTTCCTTGTAGACAATTTCTCTGGACACGCAACTGGTGATGTTAAACACCCAGACTATCGTGTTGCAATAGACATGTCTGCTGGTGAGTTACGTCCAAAATACTTTATGAAAAACGTAACAATGGTAGAAGAGAATACTGTTGAGTCTGATAGAACTTCTAATAATTATCAAAAAACTGGTTCTATACTAACTCTTCCATATGAAAATAAAGTAACTGCTGAACAACCATATGCAACTCGTGTAGAGAATCTTAACCCAGTGTTGAACTTCTCATGGGCTGGTAATATGAAACTCACACCAGAGGGTGATGAGTGGTTTGAAACTAGAAGACTGCCAGACTTAATTGTTAACAGAGAAGGTAACTTTGATACTGTTCTTGCTGCTAATAGAAATGCTATTGGTACAGTTTGGAATGCATGGCAGACTCAGTGGAGTGGTGTTACTGCAACAAGTAGTACAAGGTTTAGAGAAAGATCGTGGGCTCGTGCTCAACGTAGAGTTCCATTCCGTCCTATCATTGAAAGAACTACATCAACTACTAGTACAAATCAAAGTAGAAGTGGTATTACTACTTCAGTTGTCCCTAGAATTAGTCAAGAGTCTAGAGGTGATAGAGTAGTATCTCGTGCTATTGTTCCATTTATTCGTGCAAGAAACGTACACTTTGAGGCATCAGGTATGAAACCTCTTACTCAAGTATATCCTTTCTTTGACAAAAGAAGTGTTGCTAAGTATGTGTTCCCTACTGGTGGTGGTGTTAAGGGTGTCGTATCAGACCTCGTAACCTCCTTAGTTGGTTCTTGGAGTAGTATTTCTAAGATTGAATTTGACTATCATAAAATAGGGTCAAACCCACTAATTGTTACTACTTCATATAGAACACAAACTAGTGGAAATTATATTCCTATTAACACACAACAGTATCCTGGCAGCACTCGCTCGGTTGTCACTGATAGTGGACTTACTCTTACGCCAAACCAGAATGGTAACGTGGGTATAAGAGCATTCTTTACAGATACGGATAATCGTCTTGGAACAGATGATAGACTATTTGATGTTCGTATTTACGACCAAGATGGAAATCTAATTCCTAGAAGTCTTTATCAAATAGAATCTTCTAAAAGATTTACTAACATTGGTAGGGCAATTGACTCTAGTACAAACAGTTTTGCATTCTTCAATACATCAAGATATTCTAACGCAAACAAACAATGCGAGATTACAATTAGAGTGATTGACGGCGCTAAGACACTTCTACCTTCTAATGGAAGACTGAAGAAATATGATTATCTTCGTGCTGATGAAACATCATTAGTAACTGATGCTGCTGGTTCGGTTGAAGGATACTTTGCTATTCCAGATGCAAGGACAAAAAACAACCCAAGATTTAGAACTGGTGAAAGACTTTTCCGTCTTACATCTTCTTCAACTAATGTTAAGAGTCCAGAACCAGAAACTTTTGCACAGGCTATATACACCGCTAATGGTGAAGTTAGAAGTACAAGAGAAACTATTGTTCGCACTCGTAATGCAGCTGTTGTTACAAGAAATGTAAACCAAACAAGAACAACAAGTAATACTGAAACTAGAGATGAGATTGTTGGTTGGTGGGATCCAGTTGCTCAGTCATTTATGCCTCAAGTTGAGGGTGGTGAGTACATTACAAAGATCGATGTATTCTTCTCGCAAGTGGATGATAATATTCCAGTTACATGTCAGATTCGTGAAATGAATACTGGTTATCCGACAACTAAAGTTCTTCCTTTTGCAAGTAAGACATTGAAACCAGATGAGTGTGTAATATCAAATGACGCTACCGCTGCGACTACATTCACCTTTGATGAACCTGTTTATGTTAAGAATGGTGTAGAGGTTGCTATTGTTTTACAAACCGACTCTCCAGATTACCTTGTGTGGATTTCACGAATGGGTGAAAAGGATGTAGGTGGTAAGAGGCTTGTATCAGAACAACCTTACTTGGGTGTTCTATTTAAGTCACAGAACAACTCTACATGGACTGCTTATGACATGGAAGATTTGAAATTTACAATCTATCGTGCTAAGTTTGATACATCAAAAACATCTACTATTAATTTTGTTAATGATGCGGTAGAGACTGCTGACTTAGAAACTGACCCTATTAGAACATTTAATGGTGTTCAGAAAGTTAAAGTCTTACATAGAGACCATCACATGTATGATGCTACTAAAAATAATGTCATTATAAGTGGTATTACTTCTGGTGTTACATCTACTCTAAGTGGTGCAATTACAAATACTGCAACTACACTAACTCTTGCTTCAACACTAAAAGGTGTTGGTACAAGTACTGCTGTTACTCTTAAATTGTTCTCTACAGATGCTCTTGGTGATGCAGTATCAGAAGTTGTTACAGGAACAACTAACTCAAGTGATGCTAAGATTATTGAAAGTATTACTCGTGGAGTTGAAGGTACAGCAATTGCATTTGCAACTGGTGTCACTGTAGAAGACTATAGTATTGGTGGAATACCTTTAACACAAATCAATAAGACGCATACAGATATTAATGACGTTCAGATAGATAGTTATACTATCCCAACAACAACTGCTGCATCTGCATCAGGAACCTTTGGTGGTAGTGTTGGTATTGTTTCTGAGAACGCACAGATGGATCAGATGCAGGCCCTGTTCTCTACAATCGAAAGTCCAGATACTTCTTTGACTGCTAAGATGAGAAGTACTAGTGGTACTTCCCCAAGTGGTAATGAAACATCGTTTGTTAAACAGACTGCTGCACAGGCTGAAACTATTCCTGTAAATGATAACCATGTGTTTGGTGCTCCTAAACTTATTGCTTCTCCAATCAACGAAACTAATGAATTGGGTGGTGAGAAGTCCTTAGAAGTTACATTCACAATGCAGTCTTCTAAAGATAACCTATCACCTATCATTGATTTGGATAAGAGATCAGTAGTTACAATTGCAAACAGATTAGATAATATTGATTCATCTTCTGCTGTTTATCCAACTGCTGAATACATACCACCAACTGACCCAGATGGTGATAGTAATGAGAGTGTTTATGTCACTCGCAAGGCGCAACTTACTAATCCAGCAAACTCAATCAAGTGTTACCTAGATGCTTCTAAGTTCCAAAGTTCTGAAATACAAGTAATGTATAAGATACTTCGTTCTGATGATGCATCAGATTTCGATGAGATTGGTTGGCAGTATTTCAACACAGACGGTTCGCCTGACACTCCAGTGAATAACTCAGTAAATATAGATGACTTTATTGAAAGACAATATACTGCTGACGATATTGGAGAATTCATTTCCTTCGCAATCAAAATTAGAATGCAAGGTTCAAATTCATCAGAAGTGCCTCGTTGTAAAGACTTACGGGCAATTGCATTGGCGACATAGTAATGACAGAATATATCAAAGTAGAAGAACATCCACAACTTGTACGAGACAGTTATTCTCGTGCAATTATTAATACGGATGTACATGCATACGAAGCTGCTATTAAAAGAACTAGAAGTGCGAATAAACAAAAAGATACTATTAGGGACGCAGTAAGAGATATAAATAACTTAAAGAGTGAGATGCATGAAATTAAGTCTTTACTTTTAAAACTAGTGGATAGAGAATAATGGCAGATCGTAATACACCAGAATCGTTTACCCTTGAAGAATGGAGAGTTGAATTTAATGAACTCGCTGTGGATGTGGGCGACATTGGAAATCTTCCTTCGACAATAAACGGACAAAGCGTAACAGATGTTATAGAAGCTGTTGTTCAATTTGAAAGTGCAATCAGTACGGTGATGAATCCAAATGTATTGGATTTTCAAGATTCGACTGATGCTAATACTGCAAGAATAAAAATGGGTATAGGTGACGATCTCCAACTGTACCATGACGGAAGCAAATCAATAATAAATCACACTGGTACAGGTGGGTTGGAATTAACATCTAATGCAAGCACCTTGACATTCCCAGCGGTTGGTGGTACAATATCAACTGAAGGTTTTGGCATCGCTCTTGCAGTTGCCCTTGGTTAAGACTTATAAATAATAGAGATTAAAGGAAAAGAATAAATGGCCAATAACTTCAAAAATGCATTTGCAACGAGTGTTTCCACAAGCAGTGGTTCTCCTACAGATGTATACACAGCAAACAATGGTAGTGCATGTAACTCAATTCTAATCGAACTGGATGTTGCTAATACTGGAACAACAGCAGTACAAGTATCAATTTTAGTTAGAGATAGTAGTGCAAATGCATCATTCCATATCGTTAAAAATGCTCCGCTTCCTGTAGGTTCTTCATTGAAGGTCGTATCAGGACAGAAGGTTGTATTAAATGGAAATGATAAAGTGCAAATATATGCTTCTGCTAACACAGTGGATGTAGTTGCATCAATCCTTGAAGACGTATCATAAGGGGTAAGTAATGTCTAACTATATCGGTACTCCATTCATTAATCAGATATCTCCTGCTTTTCAGCAAGAGGATTTCACTGATTCTAGTTTTGGAAACATAACGGTAGGTTCTATTACTCATGCAAACTCAGTTGCTTTAAGTCAAGCAGTTCCAGGCGCAAACGGTGAAAACCTATTAGTTGTAATTAATAACGTAATTCAACAAGCAACTTCTGCATTTACAATCGAACAGGACGCAAACGGCGAACCAAAGATTTTAAAACTTGCAGAAGCAGCTGCTTCTAGTTCATCAATCTATGTTGTTCATAGAGGTATCGGTTCGTTTCAAATGAAACCACCTACAGGTTCGGTTGGCCAAGACGAACTTGCAGCAAACTTAAAGTCATTTACAAATGATGTGTTTACAGGGGATGGTTCTACTGTCGCTTTTACTCTGTCAGAGACGCCTCCAAATTCAAACTCAGTTTTAGTATTTGTTGATGGTATCCTACAGAAGTCATCAACCAACTATTCAATCAGTGGTACAACATTAACATTTACATCTGCTCCAGACACAAGTGCAGAGATTGAAGCAAAACACTTTGGTATTCGTGGAGTGGTTCGTAGAAGTACAGATTTTCAATACGACTCGTTTACAGGAAATGGTTCTTTAACTGCATTCACGTTATCAACTAGTGGTGCAACAACAAACAGTGCATTCATCTTTTATAACGGCATTGCTTTGAAACCCACATCAGATTATTCTATTAGTGGAACAACTTTAACACTTACATTTGCACCAACTAATGCATCTGAAATAATGGCGAGGTATCAACTCTAATGGCTAGTAATTCAAAAAATATTGCAGAACTCTTAAATGGTGACGTAACTGTTACCGCAGTAGATATTGCAGATGATGCTGTAACAGCAGCTAAGATTGCAGATGATGCTGTAACAACAGATAAACTAGCAACCCAAACTGGTAATGTAGATTTTGCAGATAATGGTAAAATTAGACTGGGCACTGGAAATGATCTAGAGATTTACCATAACGGTACTGATAGTATAATTGCTGATGTAGGCACAGGCGATTTATATATTCGTGGATCTAATGACATTAGACTTCAAAGTGGAACAGGAGCAGATACATATGCTCATTTCCAAGAAAGCGGATATGCAAAACTTTATCACAATAGTGCCGAAAAGCTAGCCACAACATCAACAGGCATAAACGTAACAGGCCTTGTGGACGCTAATGATGTGACTGTTGGTGACGTAGCTGATGGTACTGCATTAATACAAATGTTAGCTAATCCTACGAATGGTAATAACACAATTCACTTTGGTGATGCTACAAGTGGTGGTGATTCTTACGATGGTTATATTAACTATGCACACGATACAAGGGCTATGTCGTTTGCAGTTGGTGGTGGTGAAGGTATGAGAATCCTTCGTGATGACGGTACTAACGATGGACTTGTTAAAATCAGGGGAGGTGTTGGAATCAATTTCTCCTCTTCTCTAGGCGCCTCTCAAGTGGTGCTTGGGATTGGGACAGATAACTCTTACAAGTCTAGTGTTATTTTTGAACTTGCTACTAGTCAATCTCTTTGGGCCGCTGGATTTATTAAAATAAAATGCGCTGCAGGACGAAATGGATTAGAGTCACGATCAGCTGCAGAGTATTTATATAGGTTTCAAGCATTCAATGAAAGCATTTCGGGTATCGCTTTAGTTAATTCTTTTGGAAACACTAGCAGTTTTACTATAACTGTTGGCGAACAGAACGCCAATAGTGCAAACGGAACAGTAGAGTTGAAGGTAAAATCAGCGGCGGCAACTAATCATGGTAATTCGGTAACATACGTTGAATGTGGTCATTATGCTGGTATCAATAAAGTGAGAAGGAGTACTTAATATGAGTTGGACTATTTCAGAAAAATTAAGAACAATATCGTCTGGTGATGTAAGTAACATAGTGAAAGAAGCTACTTATAGATATACTGCTACAAACGGCACAGCTTCTGCTTACTATGAAAAGGTTGCTGAGTTTGAATATAATGCAGAAACTTTTACTCCATTTGCAAGTCTAACAGAATCTCAAGTTGTTGGTTGGGTAAAAGGTCAATTAGGATCTACTTTTGTTACTCAGATAGAAGAAAAAATTGCTGCTGAACTTGCCGAAGAAATTGAAGAATCTGGGGATATTGGACAAAAAATGTTTATTGATTTTATCCCAAATAACGAACCTGAGATAAGCACTCCAGACAACCCTTGGTAATACATCACTTGAAAAATCATTATAAATATATTAAAGATATGGGAAATAATTAAATGCCATTTATAGGAAAACAACCAGAAGTTGGTGCATACTCTAAGTTAGACGCTATTACTACGTCTGCTACTGCAACGTATAATCTGACTTTAGGTGGTGGTGCATACTACCCTTCAAGTGCAAATCATCTATTGGTTTCTCTGAATGGTGTCATGCAGGCTCCACAAGATTCATTCACAGTAAGTGGTTCGACAATCGTATTCGCTTCTACACTCGCAAGTACTGATAGTATCGACTTCATCATGGCACTTGGTGACGTTCTAGATATTGGAACTCCAAGTGATGGTACGGTAACAAGTGCTAAACTTTCTGGGCCATTAACTACTCCAAGCAACCTTACAGTTGGTGGTGCTGTTGAGACAACTGCTGGCCCAGGCGCAGATCATTTTAAGATTACTGGAACTGGTAATGCAGTTATGGGTGCTGTTGGTAATACTGCAAATGATGTAAATATTTATTCTAATGGTGCTGGACACAATGGATTACGTTTCCATTCTTCTGGCATTTTACCTACAGATAACACTGGAACTATTATTGACGCTGACGCTGATCTTGGGATTGCATCTCATAGATTCAAAGACATTTATCTATCAGGCGGTTTAAATTTCAGTGCAAATGCAAACGCTGCTGGTATGAGTAATGAAACGCTAAGTGATTACGAAGAAGGCGAATTCACTCCTAGTTTGTCCTTTGATGTTGGTGGTAGTGGTATCGTTTATGGTACAAGGCAGGGTTCTTATATAAGAGTAGGAAATCTAGTAACTATCCAATATCTTATAACTATCTCAAGTGGTGTCGGTAACGGCGACTATTTTTGTAGATTGGTATTGCCATTTGAAGGGTTTGCATTGCAACAAAATATGAGACAAAAACAATATAATAGTTCACTTGCCAATTGGGCTTTATCGTCTGGTGGGGGAGGAAACCCTGTATTTTTTGCCTCTAATACTCTCACAGATTATGCTAGAGGTGATGATGTAAATTCAAGAACTATTGCAGGCAGTTATACTTATAGGTGTATCGCCTAAAAATAACTAAATTATCTTTATCTGTATTAGGTGAAGATGGACAGGTGACATGCTAAGTCACGATA